>UMLD01089488.1_pt1 | contig 32123 bp, 34 predicted proteins | sample 1966491 | NCBI WGS metagenome assembly UMLD01 (sample SAMEA4836191, study PRJEB28245) | human gut metagenome | biome: gut microbiome; material: fecal sample | place: Denmark | collected 2008
AGCAGCAGCCTTATTATCCTGGATGTTTATTGATGTTGTAAAAGAAGGAAAGCCAACCCTGGTAGGCGCATCCACCGGACTTGTAGTAGGACTTGTGGCAATTACACCGGGTGCAGGATTTGTTCCAATCTGGTCAGCATTTATTATCGGAGCTTTGGTCAGCCCGATTTGTTACTTCGGAGTTGCACTTATTAAGAAAAAACTGAAAATTGATGATGCGCTTGATGCATTTGGATGCCATGGAATCGGCGGTATCTGGGGTGGAATTGCTACCGGAATTTTTGCACAGAAATCCATTAACAGTACTGCAAAATGGGATGGTCTGGTGTTTGGAGATTACCGCCTTTTCCTGGCACAGCTGGAAGGAATTTTAATTACCATTGTAATTGCAGTGGTTGGTACCCTGCTTTGTGTAGCAGTGGTAAGAATCTTTACTCCGCTTCGTGTGAGCTTAAAAGAAGAACAGCTTGGACTGGATGTAACACAGCATGGAGAAAATGCTTACCCAAGCTTCAATGGATTAGACCAGTAGGATAGAAAAGGAGATAATCAGATATGATGATTAAAATAGATGCAATTGTGCGGGAAGAAAAATTCGAAGATGTAAAAGCAGCATTAAATGCCATCGGAGTCAACGGTATTACGGTATCGCAGGTTATGGGCTGTGGTGTGCAGAGAGGATATAAGGAAATCGTCCGGGGCATGGAAGTGGCAGTGCAGATGCTTCCGAAAATCAAATTTGAAATCGTAGTATCTTCCGAAGAATGGGAACAAAAGACCATCGAAGCCATTCAGAAGGCAGCCTTTACCGGAGAAGTCGGCGATGGCAAAATCTTCAGCTATGAGATTCGCTCCGCCCAGAAAATCCGTACCGGAGAGACCGGCTATGACGCATTACAGAGCAACGATTAAAGGAAGGATAGATTAAAAAAGTAATACAAAATTGATTAAATTTAGACCTTGACATTAAATTTAAAAGGGAGTAAAAACAATAATTAAATAATTCATATGAGGAGGAAATTGAAAATGAATGGTTTAGTTATTGTATTAATAGCCATCGTATTGTTGGCTGCCGGTTATTTACTTTATGGACGCTGGCTGGCTAAGAAATGGGGAATCGACCCGAAAGCTGAAACCCCTGCAGTAAAATATGAAGACGGAGAGGACTTTGTTCCTTCATCCAGATTTACCGTATTCTCACATCAGTTCTCATCTATCGCTGGTGCAGGCCCTGTAACGGGACCAATCCTTGCCAGTGTGTTCGGATGGGTACCTGTATTCTTATGGATAGTAGTTGGTGGATTGTTCTTCGGAGCAGTACAGGACTTCGGTGCTCTGTACGCATCAGTTAAGAATGAGGGAAAATCCATGGGTATGATTATTGAAAAGTACATCGGTAAGATGGGAAGAAAACTTTTCATGTTATTCTGCTGGTTATTTACCCTTTTGGTAATCGCAGCATTTACAGATATGGTTGCCGGAACCTTCAATGCATATCCGGCAGGTGATGGTAATGCTGTATATGCTAACGGTGCAGCAGCAACCGTTTCCATGTTATTTATTGGTGTTGCAGTTATCCTTGGTATTATCTTAAAGAAAGCACCAAAGATGAACGAAATCGTAAAAGGTATCGTTGCAATTGCATTAATCGTAGTAATGTTTGCAGTAGGCATGAAACTTCCAATCTATACCAATAAGACCATGTGGATCTACATTATCATGATTTACTTATTCTTGGCATCGGTACTTCCAATGTGGCTTTTGATGCAGCCAAGAGATTATATGACAACCTTTATGCTTCTTGGTATGATTATCGGCGCAGTTGTTGGTGTAGTAGTAGCACATCCTGCAATGCAGTTAAATGCATTTAACGGATTCGTTTTAACCGGAGCAGACGGAAGCAAATCTTATCTGTTCCCGACCTTATTTGTAACCATTGCCTGCGGTGCTGTTTCCGGATTCCACAGTCTGGTATCTTCTGAGACATCATCTAAGACCATCCGCAATGAAAAAGATATGCCTATGGTTGGTTATGGTGCAATGGTAGTAGAGTCATTACTTGGAATTATCGTATTGGTCGTTGTTGGTGCAGTAGCTGTAAATGGTACAAAACCAGATGGAACACCATTTGCAATCTTCTCATCCGGTGTTGCCGGTTTCCTTGAAATGTTAGGTGTACCAAATGATGTGGCAACTGTATTTATGACCATGTGTGTATCTGCATTAGCACTTACTTCACTGGATTCTGTAGCACGTATCGGAAGAATGTCCTTCCAGGAATTATTCTATGAGGATACAACAGACCCTGCAAAAATGGGTGGTGTCCGCAAAGTATTAACCAATAAATATTTTGCAACAATCGTAACCTTATTCTTTGGATACTTATTAACACTGGGCGGATACAACAATGTATGGCCGCTGTTTGGTTCCGCAAACCAGTTGCTTGCAGCACTTGTTCTGATTGCACTGGCTGTATTCTTAAAGACTACCGGACGTACCGGCTGGACGCTGTATGTACCAATGGTAAGCATGCTGGCAGTAACCTTTACTGCACTGGTTCAGAAATTCATTGCACTGGTAAGCAATGTAATGAATGGAACTGCAGTATTCTTAGTAGATGGTTTGCAGCTCATTGTTGCAGTTCTTCTGATGGTATTAGGTGTTATGGTAGCAGCAAGCTGCTTTACCAAACTATTAAAGACCAAAAAACAGGAAGAAGCATAAATTGAATAGAAATTAAATTGAAATTTTTAAATGGAAATTACATTTACTTCTTTTCAAATGGGGAAAAATAAGATACAATCTTGAGTTATGAGATAGTAAAGGAGCAAATGACGATGATTAAGGTAGTTAAATTTGGTGGAAGTTCACTTGCAAGTGCAACGCAGTTTGCAAAAGTAGGCAGGATTATCACATCAGACCCGGAACGCCGCTATGTTGTACCAAGTGCACCGGGAAAACGAAATTCCAAAGATACCAAGGTAACAGATATGTTATATGCATGTTATGCTCTGGCGGAAAATGATGAGGATTTCGATAAGGAATTAAAAAAGATTGCAGAACGTTATGATTCCATTATTAACGGATTGAACTTAAAGCTTTCTCTGAAAGATGAGTTTGAAGTAATTGAGAAGAACTTTGCAGCTAAGGCAGGTTCTGATTACGCAGCTTCCAGAGGCGAATATTTAAATGGTATTGTAATGGCGAACTATTTAGGCTATGAATTTGTGGATGCAGCAGAAGTAATTTTCTTTGATAAAGATGGTAACTTTGATGCAGACAAGACAGATAAAGTGTTGAGCAAACGTCTTTCCAAGGTTGAACGTGCTGTAGTTCCTGGATTTTATGGTTCCATGCCGGACGGAAGTGTTAAGACCTTCTCCAGAGGCGGCTCTGACATTACAGGATCTATTGTTGCAAAGGCCGTTCATGCTACAGCATATGAGAACTGGACTGATGTTTCCGGTTTCCTGATTGCAGACCCAAGAATTATTGACAATCCGGAACCAATTAAAGTAATTACATACCGTGAGTTAAGAGAGCTTTCCTACATGGGAGCAAGCGTATTACATGAAGATGCAGTATTCCCGGTCCGTAAAGCCGGTATTCCAATTAATATCCGTAATACCAATGCACCGGAAGATGAGGGAACATGGATTGTGGAAACAACCTGTCACCAGTCCAAATATACCATTACCGGTATTGCCGGAAAGAAAGGCTTCGTATCTGTAAATATTGATAAAGATATGATGAATTCAGAAGTTGGTTTTGGACGTAAAGTGCTTTCTGCATTTGAAGAAAACGGTATTAACTTTGAACATATGCCATCTGGTATTGATACCATGACCGTATTTGTACATCAGCCGGAATTTGAAGGCAAGGAACAGGCAGTTGTATCTGCAATTCACCGCCTTGCAAAGCCGGACAGCGTAGAATTAGAGTCTAACATCGCCCTGATTGCAGTTGTAGGACGCGGTATGCGTTCCACCAGAGGAACATCCGGAAGAATCTTCTCAGCACTGGCACATGCGAATGTCAATGTTAAGATGATTGACCAGGGGTCATCTGAGTTAAATATTATCATTGGAGTAAGTAATTCTGATTTTGAAAATGCCATCAAGGCAATTTACGATATTTTCGTAACAACGCAGTTATAAGAAAACTGAAGAAAATATATAAAGAAGATGTAGAAAAAGAGACCTGTTATTTTGCCGGGTGTTCGTAAAACAGTTAAATGAACAATTTAACTATTTACGGCATCTGTCAGACAGGGTTGGCTAAACGAAAGAAAGCTATACTTGGTTTGATAATCAGGTATGGCTTTCTTTTTAGGATGCACAGAGAATACCTGAGAGAACACAATCCCATCCGCTTTGATGACCTTTGCTTGAGTGGAAAGCTGTGGACATATCTAGCTGATTTGAATGAACAGGCACAGGACAGGCTGGACACCATTATCCAGCAAATGAAAGAAGCCGAGGGCGTGACTGAGGACTTGAAACGAACCCAGCAAATGGTCTGGGTTCAGTCTATGAATGGCATTCGCAACCGAGCAGAAGAAATTGTACTGACTGAATTGATTTACAGCTAATATCAAGGGAGTCAACTTGTGGGCGAATTGTCCACAAGTTGGCTCCCTTAACTTCTGTTCAAGTGGGACAGAAGCTGTTTTTACATCCCGCCAGCTTGTCGGGAAGTTAGAAAATACAGACGTCCAAATACTTGTGAAACTATTATGAACATCTTTTGGAACTATGTTTTGTGTTGAATTTGTTCTTCCCAATGCTATAATTAGAAGTAGAATGACAGAAATCCCGAAGGTATAGGAAAGAAAGGATAGGTGTACATATGGCTGTCAGTTATAAAAGACTTTGGAAATTATTAATTGATAGAGATTTAAAAAAGAAGGATTTGGCAGAACTTGCAAATATAAGTCAGTACACAGTTAATAAAATGAATTGTGGTGACAACGTGAATACAGATACACTTGCGAAAATTTGTAATGCGTTGAGTTGTACGTTTGATGATATTGTGGAAATAATTCCTGAACGTGATATAATAGAAGAAAAATAAATAATGGACATAGATTTGTGTAAAATATTAAAAAATATGTTTGAAGAAAGGATGATGATAATGTTAATTAGATTTGAGTTTATAGGTGATGAAAACTTGATATAAATTCCAAACTCTATTGCTTGGAGAATTGTACGAAAATTCAGTGATGATACAGGCTATTATGATTATGGTCTTTATTTGCAATTTGGAGAAAAAGAAATCCAATTGCGTGATACGGATTTGTATTGCTCAGGAAGGGATATTCCTATAGAGGCAGTTGGTGAGCTATATGATGATGTCATTAATTTGATTACCAACATGATAATTGAAAATCCAAATCATCAATATGTTTGCATTGAGGATCTGGAATCGCAACTGCTGCGTGATAAATATGAAGAACAGTGGACAAAAAAAGGTTATATTTGTCCTAATGAAAATGGTTCTTGGTAAGTCTGTTAATTTGATTGTAATATCGTTGAAATTTTATTGTTAGAGCAGATTGGTCTGGACATATAATAAATAAACTTATTCAATCATTTTGGAAAACAAAGCGATTGAATAATTATTGAGGTAGGAGTGAAGGTTAGAAAATATGGTGCAAACGAGAAAAGATATATTTATTTCGTATCGTAATGATGGTGTAGGAAATAACTTTGCTACGAGAATCGCAAATGATTTAAAGGAATCTGGATATAGTGTTTATTTCAATCCTGACGAAGCAAGAAGTGGTGACTTCCCGGAAAGGCTCAAGCAAGCTATTAGTATATGTAAGGATTTTATCTGTATTGTTACGGGAGAAAAGAACAATTACTTTTAAGAAAATTGGAAGAAGTATTTTGAAGTTTTGATAATAGACATAATGTAACTGTTTGAATAAGGCACATTCATATGAATGAAAAAAGTTCGTCGACCTTTAAAACCAGTAAATATAAGGAATTGCTGGTGCTGAAGAGGAAAGAAAAATGCAGATTAGAACAGAAAAACGCTGAAATCTTACAAAAAAGACTGTCGACCGAGAATGAGAACTGTTTTAATCTGGTAAAAAGACTGGAAACACCGAATTATATGGAAACAATAAGTGTCAGGCAGAAAAATAGGTCGACAGACTTTTGGGAAGAAAAATGGTTGAATTTCTGAAAAAAATATAATACTATATTAATAATAGTAGGAAAAGACTGGTGTTGTACCGTACCTAAGAGGAATTGATACAATCCATAAGCTTATGTAATCCATCTCGAAGGTTGTACCGTACCTAAGAGGAATTGATACGGAATTGTTAATTTTAACAATTTGTGTGACAGTTTTTCTAGTGAGTTAATAGAAGAAACTCTTGTTGTACCGTACCTAAGAGGAATTGATACACCAGACCAAATCAAATCCGTACTCCAAGAAGGATAAATGTTGTACCGTACCTAAGAGGAATTGATATGGGGTAGGACAATCATAGTTAATCATATAAGTAAGAAATATTTGAAAAAATGTTAAGAAGTCATTTTCTTACCCATATGTATAAGTGCAGCAGTAAAAAAGAATGTGGCATAGGACTTAAACTATATCTATAAAGTGAAGTTTGAGACTTTTGCATATTGGAGGTTAGAAGAAATGAAGAAAAAACAGAATGTAGATAAACTGAAAATATATAATGCGAGTCGTGGAACAGAACGAAAATGGGTATTGGAAAAAGGAAATGTATGGACTCGACCTACTATGAGTATGGAATTAAAATCTCAATATCATAGAAAACGCAGTAAGAAAGAATTTAGAAAAAGGCTGGAAGAATACATGGATTAAAAAACTGCTTCAACAACACCTGTTAAAAGTGACATTGAAGCAGTAGTCGTAAATCAGGAAGACTGTTTATTTGGGTTTAGTGCATCAACCCATTTTATGTAATACTTTAGTGAGAGAATGATGGCCTCTGGTTGATATCTAAGTTGGTCAGATGCATGATTCATTGTGTTTCTTACATCTTTCAGCGTTTTATGTAAAACGAGTAGTTGAAATAAAAGTTTTTCATTAGCTTTCTCAGAGATAATCACAGCATCAGGTAGATTGATTCGGGTTTTGCCTGGGTCTGGAATTTGCAACTTTTTTCTGGCACGATTAATGCAGGCAGGTATTTGTGTGTCAATTGAGCGAAAGTTAATTTGTGAAAGATAATCAGTAAAGCCATCATATTTTTCATTGGTCATATTGTTAAAATCTTTATATCCCAGGAAAGGTTTGGAATTAATAATTTTACCATTTTTGTTATATTCCTTGATTTGAAAATGATATACAAAACCATTAAAAAAATCGTTGATATCTACACAATCTTTTCTTTTGACGTTTTTTTGTGATTTGGTAGTATACTCAACCGTATATTTACCAGGATTTTGGGCATCATGTTTTATCGTATATGAGGTGGTTGTTTCATTATATGAAGTATATGAAGTTCTGTTTCCGGTCCATGGAGAAGTATTTAATTCCAGAATCTTCCATTCCTCAAATAATAACTTTGATATTCGGGATTCGATTAACGTGAGTGCCTGCTGATAGAATTTCTTCTTAATGCACCAGTTAATTTCGTCAACTACCGAATGTTTGGATAATACCAGATTTTGATAATCTCTTTTGATATCATCTATGTAAATACTTAAATAAGGATCAGCATTTTTGTCAGCATGCTGCTGAAAATACTCCTGAAGACTTGTAAGACCTCGTTCAAATTCAGGAACGCAGCACCATTGAATACCGTTAGCTACTGTAGTGATTCTTGAGACAATGTCATTTTGAAAATGGTATTTGGATTTCTCTTTGTAATATTCTGTTAATGTGTCTGCCCTTCCGCAGGTAATAAATTCATTGATACCCGAAACAAAATCGAATATTTTCATCTGTTCTGTCTCTGAAATGATTGGTTTAACCGTATTTTCATCTGTAAATGCAACAGAGTAGGCTTCTCTGACAGGAACCCCTTCAATTTTTAAAAGAGTAATAGTAGCTTCCAGAATCCGCTGGATACCTCGGAGTCCGCCATGTGTGTCCAGGTACAGATGTGGATTTTTGATATTTCGAATTGTTTTAACAACTTTTTGAATTCCCTTATATGGAGAGTCTATGGATATATTGATGGGGGTAAATAATTCATTGTCCTCCAAAAAAGGATTCATATAGTTGCGTACCTGATCCTGGAAATATTCTGCTGGAGAAATATCTTTGAGTTCTCCTTCCGGGGTCTGGATGGAGGCAATTTTCTGTGTAGTGTCATCTGTGCAGAGCATAATAATCTTATCAAGATTTTCACCATTTTGAGACAGAAGTTCGTCCAACATCTTGGGAATTGGATCCAGTTGATAACGTCCGGTAACTTCACCCTTGCATCCATAAAAATCATATGAAAATGTAGACTTTCTGATTACCTTTTGAAAGGTACTTAAAGCAAGCAGGAGAACATTTGTATGGGCAGGCCTGTTGTCGAAACAATGTGTCTGTTTGTGTGTTTCGGCTTCATTTTCGTTGTATATGTCATTGTCTGTTTTTTCTGTCTGTTCGGTTATTTTTGCCTGTTTACGTGACTGTACGATTTTTGAATATGGGACAAATGTAGAATCGATAGCTAAATCTTTTTTATAAGCAGCAGCACCATCTGTTTCCTCCATCTGTAATTCGATTCGTCGGATCAGATCTTCAACAAAAGAACTGTCTTTAAAATCGGCGGTTTCATAAATAGAATCAATATAATAAGCGATTTCATCCCGAAAGTCACTGGTAATGTTGTATTTTCTGGAGCTAAGAACATTGAGAAACTGAGTAGTGATTTCTTTGGATCCACTCTCTCCCAGGAGAATATGGCGTGGTAAAATCCGGTAAAAGAAATGTTCATCCTTTTTGAAACGGGTCTCGACTATTTCGGAAGATGCGCATACAATTTTGATGATTTCCGGATGCTTTTCAAATTCGGAAATCAGGTGATCCGGATTTCCATGTGAAAGACAGGTTCTGAGAAGAAAAATATCACCAGAACGATTGACACATTGGCCAAGTGATTTTCTGGAAAAATCTTCTTCGTTAATCCATACCAAACGGTATTTTCCTGAAAATTGTGGAGCCATGAGTGCTTTGTCCAGAATTTCCAGAAAAAGTTCCTTTACTTTTTCATTGTCGTATTGTAAAAGAAGACCATAGGGAACAGATGCACGGGAGGTATTCGTCTGATTTTTTAAAAAATGGAAAAAACCAGAGAGAACATTTAAATCATGATCAGAAATATTTAACTGGTTATTGAAGTCAGAAATCAGATTTTGAACAAACATAATATTTTCTACCTTTCATAGGAATTCTGCGGGTATCCCGTGAGATAAATTTTTACAGACGAGAATCTCGTGAGCAGGTTAAATAAATTATAACAAAAACTATTTTTTTTACAAGAAGGGTAGAAAATAAGCAGATTTTTTATAAATTATGTAGTTACAGCCCGGAAAACAGGAGTATAATATAAATTATAACAGGAAAGGGAATAAAATAACAATGGGAGGATTTGTTAATTGCTCAAATCATCCATCAGGAGGATGGTTAAAGGCACAGAAAGATGCAGCCGAAAAGTATGGAACAATTATAGATATTCCATTTCCGGCAGTTAAGTGTAATCTGACAGATCAGCAGATGGAGAATCTGGCTGAGCAGATGACAGCAAAAATAATGGAAATACAGCCTGAAGCGGTTATGTGTATGGGCGAATTTGTACTTTGCTTCAGAATCGTGCAGAAATTAAAGGCAAAGGGAATTCGGGTACTGGCCAGTTGTTCGGAACGAAAGGCAGTAGAACATCTGGAGGAAGATGGAACGATTCGGAAAGAGTCAATATTTACTTTCAACGGTTTTCGGGAATATTAAAAGAGGAAATTAAATGAAAGAAGAATTGTATAATCAGCAGGTTCTGGCTATGTATGATGTCAGGGGAATACAGAATTATATTTTTAAAAGTAATGCGGCAAAAGAGATCATTGGTGCATCTTTGTTGGTGGAGACCATTATTACAGATGGATTAAGTGCGTACATAAAAAATAATGCAAAGAATCAGGAACAATATTTAACAGATTGGAAGAATGATGATCCAAAGGTGTTTCTGGAAAATCCGGAGATAGAAATGCAGGTTATGTTTGTTGGCGGAGGAAATGCATATGTTCTTTTTCGAAGAGGGGAAGAATGCCGAAACGTGAACAGATTTTTGGCGAAATATGTTCTTGAAAGAACGTATTCTCTGAATCTTGCTGTTGCAGTTGTAAAAAAGACTAATGCATATGACCATGATTATGCAGAAATTAATGAGGAAATGCGTCGGATTAAGGCATTCATGCCATCAACCCAGCCGACAGGGGCACTTCCATTTATGGAAGCTGATTCAATTACAGGATATCCGCTGACAAGATTTGAAGAAAAGACAAAAACTTATTACTGTACAGAAGCTTATCTTAAAAGAAAATGTTTTCCGCAAAATGAGAAAGAGAAGATCTTTGATAATATGGTGACTGAAAAAGGAGATAACAGTACTCTGGCAGTGTGTCATATTGATGGAAACAGTATGGGCATCCGTATCAAGAATGAGATGCAGAATGTAACCGCTTATGAAGAGGCAATTCCTAAAATGCGTAGTCTTTCCCAGGAAATATCAGCAGTTTTTGGAAATACTTTTATTAATATGACAAAATATATGGATGAATTGACACCAAAGGTAAAAGAAAACATAAAAACCAGATTGTATCGTAAAATTGTGGTAGCAGGAGATGATATTACTTTTGTGTGCAATGCCAAACTGGCTATACCGGCAGTAAGATATTTTCTGGAACATTTAGGTGGTGAAGGAGAAGCTGATGTCATCTATAGTGCATGCGGTGGCATTGCATATTTTAACAGTCATTTTCCTTTCTCAGATGCATATCAGGTAGCAGAAGCCTGTTGTGACACTGCAAAGTCACGTGCAAAAAAGGAAGAAAACAGAGGTAAATCCGGATTTGTAGGAAATTTCTTTGACTATCAGATATGTACGAATATCCGTGCAGCAGATTTGGAAGAATATCGGGACAGGCATTATAGTTCGAATCAGGGGACTATTATAGCACGTCCATACTTTGTGCCAGGGGTGGAAGATGAAGAAGAATTTAAAAATAAAAATAGTAAATATAGCGTAGAAAAACTGATTTACTGGAGTAAATATTTTACTAGGTATATGCCAAGAAACAAGGCGAAGCATCTTAGAAATGTTATCCCGATGGGAACCAATGAGTTGGGAAAGGAGATATCTTTTCTGGAATCCAGAGGATATACAGAACTGACAGATCATTCAGGGATGAAAGAAGCAGCTACACTGAACGATGATGAATACCGGATTTGGTATGATGCACTGGAAATTATGGATTTGTATGTGGAGGAGAGTTCACATGAAGATAACAATTAAACTATTAAGTGATTTGTGTACAGCTTCCGGTGAAACACATAATAGTATGGTAGATACAGATATTGTCTACGATGAGTATGGGATACCATATATTCCAGCAAAAAGAATCAAAGGCTGTATTCGGGAGGCTGCCCTTGAAATGATGGAAATGGGGCTGATAGAGCAATTGCAGTACCTGAAAATCTTTGGAAAAGAGGGAAATCAGAGATCAGGCTTTTCATTATCCAACGCATATATCCAGGATTATGATAAGACCGTACAGGTACTTCGGGTTTTACGTTCTTCAAAAGCAAAAGGTCTTTCGTTACAGCAAAATGTATTGAATGAGTATACGGATATCAGGACACAGACTGCAATTGATCTGGAAACAGGTGTTGCAGATAAAAATTCTCTGAGAACTATCAGAGTAGCCAGAAAAGGGCTTATATTAGAGGCAGATTGCAGTATTACAAATCCGGAAAATTTTAAGGTTTTACAGCAGGCTGTTTCACTGGTGAAACATATGGGAGTATCCAGAAGCAGGGGACTTGGATTGGTGGATATGAGGTTAGATAAAATGTCTTACAGTGAAAGACCTCATGTGAAAGTCAATAAAGCTCAATTAAGGGAATATAATAAACTTCGATATAAGATTTATCTGAAATCAGCGATGATCTGCAAGTCAGCACAGGGAAATCAGGCTGTGAGTGAGGATTATATTGCAGGCAGTAAAGTATTGGGTGTAATTGCGGAATTACTGGGATCTGAGAAATATCGGAAAATAATGTCAGAGGGGGAGGAATTGATCGTTTCTAATGCATATATAACATATGGAGGCAAACGATGTATTCCTGGCCGCAGTTCTTTACAGAAGAAAAAGGATCAGTCATGGACGTGGGATGGAATGATGGATGTCTGGGATATGCTTTATGAGGAAAGCAGAAAAGAAACTGCAGGCATTCAGATGACACCTGCTAATATTGATTATATAAGTTCGGATGGCAGAAAGGTGGATGTGGAGACGGAAATCAGCTATCATCATCAAAGACCGGAAAATAAGTCTGTCGGACGTGCAACGGGAAAGAATGATGGTTCCGGTTTTTATCAGCTTTGCAGTATTCGGGCGGGACAAACTTTTTCAGGATATATTTATGCGAATAAGCATCAGGCGGAAGTGATTCTGGATGCGCTGGAACGTGCCGGAGAGATTCGGATGGGATATGGAAGAAGCAGCGAGTTTGGTGCAGTAGATCTGGTTGTTGATGAGATTGTCGAAGACAAAGTAAATGATGTTACAAAATCAGAACAATATGAATCGGATAAATATGTACATGATGCGGTGATTACGCTTGTATCAGATGTTATTCTTTATAATGAACGTGGGATACCGACGACAGAAATCAGTGAATTTTTAAAATATTTGTGTAAGGTGCTTCGAGTTAAAGATATAGAGCTGACAAATGGTGTAAGTCCATATCTGAAATTTGTTACAACGGGTGGTTTTAATGTAACCTGGGGAAAAAGAAAACCAATTCATCAGACCTTAGGAAAGGGAAGCACATTTATGATACATTCAGATATAGGAATGTGTATGGAAAACTTAAAAGATATTTTTGTGGGGGAGCGTGTATCTGAAGGCTTTGGTGAAATATTGGCAGAGAAACAAAGTAATGTAAAAATTTTGGTCAGAAAACCAGAAAGCAGGGATAAATCAGCAGATGTAGCCCTAGATGATTCTGAGGAAATTATCCAGAAATTGTTACTGGCAGAGTTTGGACGTCGTATGCAGGGGACTGTAAGAACCTGTGTGAAGGAAAAATCCAAGTTTTATGAACAAAACAAAAATGGATTGAATGCTGCTATCGCAAAGCTTCGTGGTATCTATAGGGATGTACCTGATTATCAGGAAATGTTAAGTCAGGTAGAAGGCATTGAAAAAGATGATAAGAATAAATTATGTACAGAAATTGTCAGAAATGTAAATCCGGATCAGATTAAAAAGATGATAGAGCAGGAAATGTTGGAAGAGTATGGGATGAGAGTAGTCCTTCCGTGGTCAGATTCGCAGCTTTATAAACAGACATACCGCGCCTATATTACAGAATTAAAATATTTTGTGAAAAAGTTGGAAGATCATAGCAGAAAAGTTCAGGAGGGGGGAGAAGAAAATGGCAGAAAATTGTAAGGTTATCAAGCGTGAAGTTCTGTATGTGCAGGTTCAGGTGACTTCTCCGCTCAGTGTGTCTTCCGGGGATAATGAATGGACTGACAGTGATGTGCTCAGAGATGCGGACGGAAATCCATTTGTTACAGGAAGTTCTCTTGCAGGAGCCATGCGTGCGTATCTTGGAAAAAAGAAGGATGACAAAGAGTGCTTCATGGGATTTACAGGAAAAGATGCAGATGGAAATGACGATGGAAAAATGAGTTCTCTTTTTGTTTCAGATATGTGTTTTGATGGTAAATATATATCTGGCGTGCGGGATGGAGTAGCATTGAATGGCAGCAAAGTTGCTGTGGATGGCAGTAAGTATGATATGGAAATCATTGAAGCTATGGCAACTGCACATTTCTATATGGAACTGACAATCAGAGAGCAGGATGATGAACAGCAGATACATTACGAGTTGAAACAAATTTTCAGGGGAATTGATCAAGGAGAAATTTGCCTGGGAGGTAAGAAAACAAGAGGATTTGGAAGATTTCGCTTGTTATCAGTAAAACATCAGACTTATGATAAGACCAATTTTCTGGAATATGCACAGTCCTATAAAAAGGATAGTTGGAAAATGAAACCAGATTGCCGAAATCAGTGGCTGGCTGATTCTGAAATACCATCTAAAATGGTTCACATTGATGTTCCTCTTAGAATGAGAGGGGGTATCAGTATTCGTCGTTATGCATCCCAAAAAGGGGAGCCGGATTTTGTACATATTACAGATCATGGTGTGCCGATTATTCCAGGCAGCAGTCTGGCAGGGGCTTTGCGGCACAGGATAGTAACGATACTGTGGGACATAAAAATGGCAGGAATAAAACTTCCGGAGAATATCAATAAGATGGTTGATATTGCATTTGGGTATGTTCATGGAGATAATGCATGCGCATCCAATATTATTATTGGTGAGACAGAGATTAATGCACGTCCACTGACAATGGTGAGAACAGGTGTCAGTCGATTTGAATCAGCTGTAAAACAAAGGACGCTGTATAAAGAAAAAACATATGTGGATGGAAACCTGAATATTCATATTATGGTTCGTAAATCTGAGCATCTGGCAGATGAAAAGTGGATTTTGGGATTGTTGCTTCTGGCAATTAAAGATTTACAGAATGGATTATTGGCAGTGGGTGGTCAAACGGCTATTGGCCGAGGAATTTTTGAAAAACAGGGACCAATTGTGATAGACGGAAAAGAAGGCATCGAAGATGCTGTGATTGGAGAATTGTTAAAAAATATGGTAGAGAAGGGAGAAGTGTGCTGATGAATTTATGTAATGCACCAGACAATGGATTCATGTATGCACTTTATACAGATAGAGTTATATATGAGACATACAGGAAAGAACAACTTCCTTCAGAAGATGAGCTGATGAAAAATCTGTTGGAACTGCATCTTTTTGATACGGAGAAGGAATATCGTTATATCAAAATGCGAGACTGTGAAGTGGAAACATGTGTGACAGATGAATTGATACCACATGATGATTCTTATATTGAATGTATCTACACAACTGGAACAAAAACAACGCCGGTGTATGGCCGGATTGAAGTCATAAATTATATTTGTTATGATGAAAATGATTTGATGAAAATTCCAGACTACAGGCTGAAAGAGGTGAAGACATAGTGGCAGATATAAATCAGAAAAATTATTCCAATAGATTTGTGAATCCTTATAATTTTATCCATTTACCCGAAAAAAAGGCAATGGCATATGGAGAGACAGACAGACACACAGGTGTAATCCATTATACAATTACGACAAAAACGCCTCTGTTTGTTCCGAATTCAAGTTCGGAGACTGCTTTTAAGGAGTCAGAAGATACCTCAGATCACAAATCTTATGATTTTTTTTCTTATACAGAACTTGACGAAAAAAAACGGTATGAAGGAAAAGAAAATTATCATGTACCGGTTATACCTGGAAGCGAAATGAGAGGTGTAGTTCGTAATGTTTATGAGACATTAACGGATTCTTGCATGGGATTATTAAATGAAACGACATATCCGGTGAAAAGAAGTCCGGCCAGATTTGAACATGGTCTGATCTATAGAGATTCGGAACGAAACTATCATTTATATAAGGCAAATTCACAGGCTGAAGGTACATCAGATAATCCCCAATATGAAATGCCACCGGCGGGTTATGAGAAAAAGCATAATGGCGATATGATTAAGGATGCTTATCTTTTAAAATGGGGTATGGGCGGTGCTGGTAAAAAGAAAAAGAAACATTATCATCTTTTATCTCCTCAGAGTGAGATCAAAAGTGTTGTGCTTACTCATGATATGATTAAGAGTAAACTGTCAGCAGTAGTCTCTTCCTATCTGGATCAGCCAGAATTAAAAAAGAAAAGTAAAGAGAAAAATAAAATAGCTTATGAAGAATATCTGGAGGATTTAGAAAGATTTCTTGCAAGTGATTCAGAAGGATATTTTCCAGTAACATATTCTATGCTACGGCCGGGTGATCTAAATGTATATCTGGCACCGGCAAATTATTCAAAAGAAATATCCCGGTATAATCTTGGAACTTTGTCAGGTGAGTTTGCACCATGTAAATATAATACTATAAAAGGCATTTATTGTCCTGCATGTGATTTGTTTGGACATGTAGGTGAGACAGGACAGGGATCAAAAATCAGATTTTCAGATCTGTATGTTGAGGAAAAAAAAGATGTTGTGGATTACTATGCATGTGACAAAATCACACTGGAGGCATTGGGAGAACCAAAACTTGGGAACACAGATTTCTATCTGACAAAGCCTGCAGGGAATGCCACATTCTGGACGTATGATTATTATGTGTGTGGTAATCGATTAGAGGTTGCAATGGGGCAAATCCGAGGCAGGAAATACTACTGGCATCATCAAAAAGTTAATATGTTTAAAGTTAAACCGGATCGACTCAATAAAACTATACGACCGGTAAGCGATGGTATTACTTTTACCGGAGAATTGTATTTTGAGGGAATATCTGAAAAACAGTTGAAGCAGCTTGTTTGGATTATGAACAGTGGTACAGAAAAATTAGGTTTGAAACTTGGAGGTGCAAAACCGCTGGGATACGGTAGCATTTCCTGTAGAGTAAATTCTGTTGAAGAAAGAACGATATCTATAGAGTCAAACCAATTGGTGTATAAACTGGAAAATAAAGAATACAATGACGTAAATTATGAAAATGCAGAATTTAGTACAACTGTTAAGGAGGAATTTTATAAAATAGCAGGTTTGGAAAGTATTCCTGAAGATATAGAGATTACATATCCAAAGGAGATTGTACAAAAAAATCAGGTGATTGAAAAAGGATATCAGTGGTTTGTAGGAAATCATAAAAATCCTAAGATTGGTTTTCCTAAAAAAAGAGAAGATGCTTACATTGTTGCTGTATTGCCAGAGATTTTGGATAAAGATATTACCATGAAATATTCTGAGTCAGCATATAAAGATAGCAAATATAATAACAAAGACGGAAAAGGCATTAATATGCAGAAAGACAGTAATCAAAAGTGTAGGAATAATGATGGGAATCGAAGACCATCAGGAAAAAAACATTATTAGAAGGTTATTATAATTATGCAGTTAATGATTTATATTAATTTAGAAAGTCCCCTTATATTGCCTGTAAATTATAATCATATATTGCAGGCTGTTATCTATCAGGGGATTGGAGAAGCCTCAGATTTTGGGAATTTTATGCATGAGGAAGGGTATTACCTGGGACAGCGGCAGTACAAGATGTTTCAGTTTAGCCAGCTTTCTGGTAAATATTCTATAAAGAATAATCAAATTGTTTTCAGAAATCAGGTTTCTTTTGAAGTACGAAGTCTAGATCCGGTTTTTCTGCGTTTACTGGGAGAAAGTTTCTGGAGATATGGAATTACATTTGGCAGTCATAAATATGGAGACATACAGATGGAATTGTATGATTATACGGTGGAGGATAATGAACTTTTAATACGAATGAAGTCTCCGATAACAGTATATTCTACAGAGGAAGAGACTGGTAGAACATACTATTTTGATCCGGAGGAGTCTTTATTCTATCAGAGTATAAATGGAAATTTTTTCAGAAAATATCAGGCGTATTATGGGCTTCCGCCAATATCAGATATTCAAATGAATCTTTGTGATAATAAAGTTCCGAGGAAGGTTGTAACAAAGTATAAGGGGATTTATATTACAGGATGGCTTGGGACTTATAAAATAAGTGGGGAACGAAAGTATCTGGATTTTTTGTATCAGACAGGGCTTGGCGCAAAAAATTCACAGGGCTTTGGAATGTTTTCGATATTATAATGAGAGGTGTAGAACAATAAAGCGAAGATTGATTGTTCTTACCAGTGAAGAAGATAAGGAGTGAGAAAAGGTTGCAGAATATTATGGCAGATTATTTTGAGTGGTCTGCAAGCAAAGGGATGTTATCATGAGGTCATTGGTAAAATTGAATCTTATAAATATACAAGTGATGTTACAGATTTCTTGTTGCAGTTATTTCAACATATTAAGTAGTTAGTAATGAAATGGTATATAGAACAATAATAAGGAAGGTACGATAATATGAGAAAAACAATAATTTGTAGTTTGCCATTTAAACCAAATATTCAGAAGGTTATTTACGAGGATACAGGAATGCCGTTTCCTACAGTTGAGCATGCAGTTCGGTTTCCAATTAATGCAGTTTTAGAAGCGAACCTGTGTGATGGTGATGATGTGAAAATGATTCTTTTGATTAAGAAGGATAAAAACAATTTCTACGAGGAAAACAAAGGTTTGTTTTTAGAGGAATTACAAGAAGCAATTGGTAGCAGAGATATCAATGTTACAACCGAAATTATCTATACAGATTTTTCTGAGAAACGAGAAGTACACGAGAAATTATTGGGAGAATTGATTGATAGAATTGATGATGAAAGTCACATTATTACAGATATTACTTATGGTCCTAAAGATTTGCCTATTTTGATTTTTGCTGCATTGAATTTTGGTGAGAAACATTTGGGTTGTAAGATAGATGGCATAGTATATGGGTTGGCACAGTTTGGAGATGATCATAATATTGTTGAAGGCAAAATGTGTGATATGAGTTCATTGTTTTATTTGAATTCGATTTCTGAAACTGTACAATGTGGAGATTCCAAGAAAGCAAGACAGTTATTAAAGACGCTTCTTTCATTCTAGGAGGTGTTACTATGATAACAGAAACGAAAAAGCAGAGGAAAATATCAGATATTGAAAGATTGAAAAATCAAATAGAACTAGTATTTAGTATCAATCGTGAAGAATATCCGGCTAAATTTAAAATTGAGGCTATGCAACTTGTAGAGTATTTGTATTTATATGTTTTAGAGAAATATAAGTACAATCGAAATTTATTACTTAAAGGAAATTATGAGGAGTATGGTCTGGAAATTTTTGAACTTGGTCTTAGGTGTATAAAAAATTACGATAGCAAAAATGAAAAGGGAGCGAGTTTTCTTACCTATTTTACTAAGGCATGGGAGTTGGAGTGTGCAAGAATTAGAGGGAGAGAAGCTGGTAATGTGGGAGCTACTATACCGGAAAGAGATAAGAGGTTGCTTGGCCGGTTAAAGAAATATCTCCAATCTAAAAATATAGTTTTTTCACCGACATTACATCGTGAATGGGTTGCTGAAGTATTGGGAGTTTCTGACGAAAGGGCATTAGATATAATATATTTGTATTTTTTGAAAATTGAATCGACCGTGCTAAATGAGGAGGGCGAAGAAATATCTTTGCTAGATACTATTCAGGATGTTAAACCAACGCCGGAAGAAATTGAGGAAAAAAAAGAGAGATGGGATGAGGTGATGAAGAGGATAGAGAAAGGATTTGAAGATTTACAAAGAACTCCCAAGTTATATGTAAACGATGTTATAACTTGTGATGTTGCGGGTGTGTTAAACTATTATAATGAAGATTATTCATACAATTATTCATTTATAAATATCCAGTTGATGAAAGAGATATTGTATAATGGAATAATCCCAAATGGTAAAGATATTTCAGAAAAACATAATATAAGTCCACAAACATTAAGTAGGGCATATTCTACAGCGATTAAAAAAATTTGGGATAATATGAATAAAAGAAAGGATTTTGTAAGAGAACACCAGGAGCAAAGGTAATAGTGATATTTGAAAATTAACTTGGAAATTTTCCAAGTTAATTTTTTTTCTTCAAAGATGTTAATTATGTTTTTTTTCCACTATAAGATGTTAGGAAAAGTAAAACAATGAAAAACGGAGGTAATCAGAATGATCTTTATAGCTATCAAAATTAGGAAATTGGAAAACACAGGGACAAAACTAATTGGGCTTGCAGACCTTAGCTTTGATGACATGTTTGTGCTGCATGAGATTAAAATTTTGTCTAACAAAGGCGAGATGTTTTTAGCAATGCCAAGTAGAAAAACAAATACAGGGTTTAAGGATATTGTTCACCCTATTAGTGCAGAACCAAGAAATAAGATTGAAAAAATTCTGTATGAGTTATATGAAGTTGTACTCGAAAGTGAAAATATGATACTGGAGTTTGAAAATATGAACAGAGAAAGGAAATCGCTTCTTGAGCAATGTAGTAATGATTTTGAAATAATGATGAGATTTTAAATAAAAAAATATTTTACAAAGTGTTAAGTGAGGAAAGAATTATCCCTATATGTATGTAACAGAAAATAGGTTGAGGAGGGTAAGACAATGATTAAAGCAAGTGCATTAACATTATGTCCGGTAGCTGAGAGTAAGGAGATGAACTTAGCTATTTTTCGGCAAAACAATCAAAATATTGTCATTGATGGTTCAAGTAAAGAAAGCATAATTCCTTTAGGTGTTGAGAATCTTGCATATAAATTGATGATTAATGACAGTCTTATAAAAGATTTCATAATTTGTCTAAGGGAAAATTACAAATCTAAACGCGAAGATTTTCATTTTTCATTGGCAGGTAAAACAGATGAAGAGAAAAAGATAATTATCGGGTTATTTGAGGAACTGTATGGGATTGTTAGTTTGATTCATTATTGTCCAGAATGCCAGATGCTGAATGGGCGAATAGTATTATCTTCTAAAGCTCAGATGTTTATTTTGGGGCAATATATGGAGCTTGCGATATATAAGCAGGTAAAAGATATTCTTGCGAGTTTGTCGGACAAGCATAATAAAAAATTTGATTTGTATAGAAATGTTAAAGTCTCTACCAAAGAGGGGAAGCTAAAGAACGAGTTTGATTTAGTGATTGAATCAGAAGACGGATTGATTTGGGTGATAGAGGTAAAGAGCGGACGCTGTTTTCGGGATTTTCATCAATACACAGTGGTGGGGAGAACGTATGGAATAGTGCCGGATAGATTTTTACTCGTAGATAATTGTTTGACATCTGAACAGTGCGAAATGACACAATACTTCTGTGATTACTTAGTCTGCAATTTGGAAAAAGACAGTTTTTCAGAAAAATTAATCTCGATGATTGAAAAAGATATGTAGGAGGACAAGATGATGAGACAGAACACGGTTTTTAATAATGCAGAATCATATACACATAGTGAACTTGTGGAAACGGTTGAAAGTGTGCCTGAAAAAGCCGCTTTTGCTGTCCGGGAGGGAGAATATATTGTTCCGACTTTACTTCCCAAGGAATACACAGAAGTAGAAGAAATAGTAAGCAAAATTGATGAACTGGATTTAGCCATAGTTGAGGAAGTGGCTCGTAGTAAATATTTAAACTCTTTACAAATATATGAACTGGTATCTCTAAGAGGTTTTTCCGTTCAACGAGAACATTTGAGAAAAAGAATTCTTAAATTGATGCGTTATCGTGTCATTAGAGAAAATATTATCAAATCACCGGATGTTGAACGTGGAATACGGTATTATGAACTGGATGCGAAGGGATATGTAATCGCTAAGGACAGAGGGGTTATATTCCACATAGGAAACTACTATATGTCATATTCGACGAGGGTTGAGCAAGGGAAATTTGATTCGCCTTCTGATATAAAGCGTATTTTGTGCGGGAACCAGATAGTGACACATATGTTAATCAATAACATCAAACTTGATGGTTTTGGTATTATGGAAACATTTTGTGTTGAAAATGAAGATGGCTTAGTAACAGATGGTGCAATTTTGCGAACTGCTGCAAATATCAAAATAGATAACGATAGTGTCTTGGCATACGAAGTGGTACGTGATAATACAGAGGGTTACATAAAGCTTGCTGACAAAGTTGAGCGTTATTATACCCTATTACATAACAAGAACTATCTGATTGCTAATCATCATGGAGATACATCTTTTCCACAGTTAGTAATTTGTGGGGAGTCTACAGAGCATAATAAGAAAATTGCAGAATTTTTAAAAGACAAGGGGTTATGGAGAGAGGAGGATCCTATCCTGTTTACTGAAGATTTATTAAATATTAAGGATTCTGCAAAATCCATTTATGAGATAAAAGGAAATGAACTTATATGGTATTGTCTACCACTCAAAAATCAGAAAAAAACGGAAGAGAAAGTTTCTGCTTAGGTAGAAATATTTTAGATTTTTATTGTAGAGGAGGAACAAGATGGTTGGTGAAGTAAGAAGTGCAAGAGGCGTAGATACAATTCCTTTGGAAACAATTTATATGGAGAATAGAGATTTGTTTATTAAGGGTGAAATCACATGTGAAGTGGCAGACGCATTTTGTGAACAGTTCGTTTATCTGTTACGAAAGGGAAAGGAACCGATACGTGTCTGGATAAGTAGTCCAGGCGGTTCGGTTCCGGATGGGTTACGTATATATGACATGTTGATTTCTGATAAGGAGACTCCTATTTATACGTTTGCGTATGGGCCGGTATATAGTATGGCGGGAGTGCTCTTTGTGGCTGGAACTAAAGGATGTCGGTTAATGTTACCGCATACTAGATTAATGCTTCATCCGGCATCTTATTCTGGTGGGTACGGAGGAAGCCTGAAGGATATGAGAGCAAAATCGGATATGTTACAGGAGTACGAAGATATTACGAATCAAATTTTGTCTGTGCATAGTGGACAAAGTGTAGAGTGGATTGTTCAAGAGAACAGTTATGACCATTTTTATACAGTAGATAAAGCTATAGAATATGGATTTTGTGATCGCATTGTAAGTATTGCAGACTTAGTGGAAAGGAGAAAGTAAATGGGAGAAAAACTAATTTTAGGGGAAAGCATAGGTTACGATGTTAATGATAACCAGGGAATCAATAATCATATATGTGTGTTCGGAGGCTCAGGTAGCGGTAAGAGTCATTCAATAGTAAAACCGAATATTCTTGGCTTTTCAGATGCTGGTAGTTCTATGATAATTTCTGATCCCAAGGGAGCACTGGAAAAAGAATTCAAAGATTATCTTAAAAGTAAAGGATATAGTGTTTACTCGATTGATCTAATTAATCCTGAAAAGAGTACATGTGCATTCAATCCAATAGATTATATATGTAGTGAAATTGATTTTATTAAATTAGCGCATAGAATTGTATATTCAGATCCATTGACCAGGGCAAGTACGCACCAAGATCCATATTGGAATAGGCAGGCTGAAATTCTTTTATCTATGTTGCTTGCTATGGTGTTAATGATTGAAGAAGACGGAAAAGAAACTTTTGATAAAGTGATTCACTATGCATCCCATCTTACAACCGATGGGACGGGGCTTACTAATGTGATAATGGACAAGATTGCAGAGGACAGGAAAGATAGTTTGGCAGCGAAGCAATGGATAAAAATAAAAGGGATAATGCCTGCTGAAAAAACATTCTCATGTGTAGTATCTTCGGTACAGGAACATCTTGGTAGGTATGAGAGTGAAGAGATGACGGCTTTCTTTAATAAGAAGCGAAAGATATATTTTGAGAATTTTGCAAATCAAAAAAGTGTATTGTTTTTAAAAATATCTGACACCGATGATACATATTACGATCTTGCAAATATCATTTATAGCCAGGCAATTGATTCTATATCTGTTTTTGCAGATCAATGTCCGGATGGTAAGTGTCCAATTCCCGTACGATTTATTTTGGATGATTTTGCGACGAATGCATGGATAGAAGGAATGCCACGCATTATCTCGACTGCACGAGCTAGAAATATTTCGTTTATGTTAGTTTGTCAGTCTGTACAGCAACTTAGAATGGGCTATCACGAGGATGCTCAAACCATTATTAGTAACTGTGACAATCTTGTGTTCATGGGGACCAATGATGTAGAAACGGCAAAAGAATTTAGTGTTCGACTTGATATACCTATATGCGATATTTTATCTCAAAAGAGAGGGCGTATATATATATTCCGGGCGGGTGAGAAACCGATTGAAGATAATAGATATGATTATCGGAAACATCAATCCTATAAATATTTGCAGGAATCAAAAAATGGAAGATAAAAGTGTTAAGTTTGAAAGAGAATATCACTATAAGTAAGTAGAGAAAAGAATACATGAAGTGAGGAAAGAGGAGGAGAGTAGTATGCAGAGATATAAATGTGCAGCAGATCTTTTGATTGTTATGGATGCAACATCAAGTACACAATCATATATTAACCAATTTAAGCAACATGCTTTAAGTATGTATGACGAGATAATTCTTGCATTAAAGGAGAAAGCAAGAATTATTGACGAGATGTGTGTGAAAGTTATTGTGTTCAGAGATTTGTATGTTGATCAAGAAAAAGCTATAGAAGAATCACCGGTATTTACACTTCCGCAGGATGCAGGAAAATACAAAGCTTTCTTAGATGGTATTGAGTCGGCTGGTGGTGGTTCTTTGGCAGAAAGTGGATTGGAAGGTTTGGCTTATGGATTGAGCAAAATGCAATGGAACAAAATGGGTAATAAGCGCCGTCAGATTTGCTTATTTTATTCTGACGATGAAGCACATCCCTTTGAAAAAGCTGAAAAAGGTACAGATGAATATTATCCTAAAGGGATGCCACATAGTTTAGATGAATTCAGTGATTGGATTGAATCAAAGCAATCTAAATTAATTAGAAATGGATTTTCTTTAAAGGATTTCAGGTGTTTTTTATTTGTTCCAAGAGTATATCCATATACAGAAATGGCAGATTGGACTGGTGTTGCTGTTATTGAACAAGAACGAGGACTGGGGTTGAAAAATCTTCAGTTCAAGGTAGTGACGGATGCTATAGGAGCGAGTTTCTAAGCGAATGCAAAGGAGAAATGATTATGAAAACTGGTTTTGTGTTTAGTGAAAAGCTTTCAAGAGGTAAAGTGCATGGAGAGGATGCGCATCCATATGTAATGAATAACATCGTAGCAGTAGCTGATGGCTTAGGGGGACGAGGTCCGGAGCAGTACAGGGATATTGAGACTGGAGAAATCTATACTAGCGCATATATAGGCGCTAATACAGTAATCGAGGCAGTGCAAACTATTCCGCATAATGAACTTAGTAGTGACTCAATAAAGAATGCTATTATGAAGGGATTTAATTATGCGAGGAAAAAATATAAAAAGGTATGCATGGGAGTTTCAAGCTCTATGTTTAAAATTTTTCCGACAACGTTAGCGTTAGGATATATTGATAATAATTGGCTTCATGCTTTTTGGTGTGGGGATTCCAGAGTGTATGTTTTGGATTGTAAAAAAGGATTAATTCAGATATCGAAGGATGATTTGGCTGATGAAAAATTGGATCCATTTACCAATATTGTTGAGAGTGGGCAGATGAGCCAGTATGTGTCACTGTCTTCGGATTTTGTTATTAATGAGTCGATATATCAGCTTAGTCATGAGAATACCATTGTGTTTGCTGCATCAGATGGTGCATTTGATTATTTTCAAAGTCCTATGCATCTGGAGATGTTTCTTCTGAAAACTTTACAGGCATCAACCAGTTTTGAAGAGTTTATTATCAACATGCAGAGTGGTCTGGTGGAAATTTCTGGTGATGATATATCAGTTGGATTGGTATTTGTGGGTTCTGATTCATATGTGAACTGGAAGGCTAGTACCAAGGAGCGTTTCGAAATACTAGGAAAAGACCTAGATGTGGTTGAAGAAAGGAAACGATTATTGGATGAAAATTCCAAGGTTCTTGATGAAATTCATGAAGAAATAAGTCGATTATATGGGAGTATTATTTCTATGGAAATCCCTGGGATAGTAAAAAAAATATTAAAAAAACAGTTGACGGAAGAACAGGAGACAAAGTTGAGATGTGTCTTGCCAGGAACGCTGACGCAAAAAGTAGACAATCATATATCGGAAATTCAAAAGATTAAAGTTCTGCATAAAGAGTTAGAAAACACGCTGATGTTAGAAATTGCAAACGACTATCTTAAGCGGGAACAAGCCAATATTAGGATATGGACAAATGAACACAAGTATAGAGAATTGCTTTCTGAAAGAAGCAGGTTAAAGGGAAAATTTGCAGAAATCGCAGAGAAATTGACTGAAATAGGAAAAGTGCTGACAAGTAAGTCTCATATCATTACAGGTGAATTGATTCAAGAAAAGCCGATTAGTGAAGAGTTTATTGATGATATGAAGAATATCTTTAATGAGTTTCTTGCAGTTGTATATCAGGGGGCGGTCTTTGGAAAATTAGCAAGACGTAAAGAAAAATGTGAAAACGCTATCACCAAATTACGTATAAGTGTTGCAGAAAATAACAAAATCATGTATAGGGATTTCCTATATAGTAACGAAACCTTGCCTTTTGGTGTAAGTGATAAGACAAGGGAACTTGTTGAAGTATTTCGTCAAAAGTTGTCAGAAAGCAGTAAGCTGAACGAAAGTGCAATGCGTTTGGAGAGAGAATTATCAGATTGTCTTTTAAGTATGAGTTCTTATGAAACGATATCAGTTTTATGTGATGGGGTTGATTTTTCAAGAATTAATGAGTTAAAGGAAAAGGAAGTTACATATTTGCAACAGAATTCTACTTACGAGAAGGAAGTGCAGTCACTTTTGGAGAGTATATGGGATAACTATAGAAAATCCTATGAATATTATCAGATGTGTGCGTAAAGTGTTAATTCATTAAAGATAAGTCCCTATAAATAAGTAGATAAGTGATTGGTGGGAGGAATGAGCAATGCCGAAAAAAATTATTAATGGGTACGAAATAATCGCACCTTGGAATTTTTGTGGAAATGGAAAGTACAGTTTTGCCAGAAAAGGTGGTGAAGAGTTTTTTATTAAAGAACTGGTATCTCCGCGTTATCCGTTATCCGGCAGTGAGTCTGTAAGAAGGGAGAGAATAAAGGAATGTGAAGAGTTTGAAAAATCGAGAAAGCAAGTTATGGATGCGTTGAAAAAAGCGGCATTGCCAAATGGAAATTTACTGTATCCTATCGAGCTTTTTCGAGATGGTGCATTTTACTACGAAGTTAGTTATAGAGCTAAGGGGAAAAATCTTGATTTTACAATGATTAATAGATGTACCAAAGAAATGAAGTTAATGTTACTGAAAACAATCATTGCAAGTTTAATGGTGTTGGAAGAGGCAGGTGTAGTGTATGGAGATATGAAACCGGAAAACATACATGTGGTATATAATCCGGCAACTAATTCTCTCAGAGGACTGATTTATGACTTGACAGATTCTTACTTAGAGCGAAGACCGGGTAAGAGAGATGAAGTGATAGGTACCACGCCATACTACAGTCCAGAATTAGGAAAATACATTGTCGAAAGCGGTAAGCTTGATTTCTTGAAACTAGGTGAGAAGAGAATTACAACAAAAAGCGATATTTTCGCAGCTGCGATAGTAATGCACATGTATTTGACTGCTGGTAAAATGCCTGGTATTCCGGAGAAATACAATTATGTGTATGAGGCTGTGTTGGATAATTGTAAACCAGTGATAGATCCTAGTATTGATAAGGATGTAGCATATATTCTTGATGCTATGTTGGCAAAAAGGAGCACGGAGCGACCTAATGCTGGACAAGTGTTGAACTTATTAAAGGATATTGTCTGAGAAGGTGTGTGACTAATGAAAGTGTGTGCTAGATGTGGAGTTCCGTTGAAAGATAAAAAGAGGATTAGCGAAAGTCATAGGAAATGTTAATTCTAGACTTTAATGTCACTATATCTATATAGAGGAAAAAATAAGATTTATAAGTGGCTTCGAAAGGAGGAAAAGGGTCACTTCTGTTAAATGTTACGTAAATAAAAGGTAATTCAAGATGGAGGAAAAATTTATGAGTAAACAGACATATCGAACAGCAGTTAGATTTTTATTTGTTATTGATTTAACAGGTAGTATGGATGATTTTAGTATTATGATTAAAGGGTTTTTGAAGAATGCCTATCAGAAGATTATTGATGCTTTGGGCGATGCGGGTAGAGAGGTTGAACAGATTGAAGTCCAGTTGGCCACCTTCAGAGATTTTTTCGAGGAAAGTGGTGATGAGGCATTTCATATGTCAAATGTGTTTAATCTTTCGACTGAAAAGGAGGCATTTGACAGAGAGGTAGATGCACTCAATTGGATGGGTGGCGGTGATGATCCGGAAAGTTCTTTACAGGCATTACATATGGCAATTAAACGTTCGGAGAAAATGGAAACAGATGCTACGAAGAAAAGATTTATAGTATTTTTGTTTACGGATAATCCGAGTCATTCATTCGATGAAATTGAAAAGCGAGGAGGGATTGAGCGTTATCCTGATTATCCTATAGATGAGTTACCTCAGACTCTCGATGAATTTTATGGCGAGTACCATAATACTCAGGGAGGGATATTTGAAAAGGGAGTTGGTGTACAGTTAAAAGACGTTAGACTGAATATTTTTGCACCAGAGAATGCCAGTCCATTTGATGCTGACCATATTGGTGGCTGGAACAATGTAACCACAATTCCGATTCGTGAAAATGGTGCATTAGATGATGTTACCGAAAAAATGTTACTGGCTACTATTGTGGCTTCATGTTAATTTCGAAAGGAGATTCTGTTTATGATGAATTGCAAAAGATGTGGAGTTCAATTACAGGATTCAGAAATAATATGTCCGATATGTGGGACAGATAATGTGGATCATGGTATCAAGGCAAGCTCTATTGTCTGTGATGAAGTAGTCGATCCTGTGGAAGAAACTGTTGTGGAAAAAGAGTGTAAAAAGCCAGAAATGAAGATTGAAAAACTGAATATTAACGCATCTGTAAAGCCGGTGAAATACAAAGAAATTGGCAATCGATCACAGGTGGCAGTATCCTTTAGTGATGGTTCTACCATGTGTATGAAGAAAGTGATTGCACAAAGTCTGTATCCACAGATTTTTGCTACGTTGGAAGGAGATGATTAAGCATGAGTAAGTCAAACAGTGTTTTCATGAGGGCACGATGCCTTACATACAATAAAGTGTATTATCTTCGGTATGACCATAATGCAATGAATCGTTGGATATTATCCGAGGCTTTGAGTGAAGAGGAATACAAGCGTGAAACGGCAGCCAATCAGGGAGGAAAAAATGAAGAAATAGATGTGAGTAATGTAAAGCATGGGCCGCAGTATCATGGTTGCCCATATTGTGGGAACCGAGGATTTGTTACTTGTAGTAGCTGCTCAGATTTGCATTGTTTCGATGGTCATAGCGATGGCTTTATATGTCCTTCGGATCAAAAATATCATAAATTAAGTGGAGGGTACATTTCCTCGCTTAAGGGTAAACGTGCGGGACAGTAACAATAATTATTCGATAGGAAGATATGTCGTTGAAATTGACATATCTTCCAAAGGAGGATGTTATGTCAAAAGAATGGACAACACAAATCCAATACGAAAACGCACTGAGAAATATGAACACAAGTGCTTGGGATAAAATGTGGATTAATGAAAAATTGGAAACCATGCAGCATATAGAAAATGAGCGCGCTATGTTGGCGGGGCGGGAACCATGCAAAGCATTCAAAGGTAAGTGAGTATAATATCACCATTCTTAATCTGATGCTGAGACCGGTTGGATGTCACATCCATGCGGTTGAGTTTTTTGATGAAATCGCTTTTTCCAAGGAGGGCACCCACAACAGCCAGACCGCTGGCTGGGATAATGCGTTCATTTGTAAACTCAACAATAATGTTCTTATTGGTGTTCAGTGCGATTCGGTGGTTGTTATTCCTGGTAAAAGACTCCAATCCATAGGTTTTGTTACGTCTACTGTACCATATATTTTCTTCACCTGGTGGGTGAATAATGATATTGAACAACAAAGCATCGCAAAAGCTTGAAATTATAGGATTTAAGGAGTCTGTGATGAAATCAACTTCACGGATTCAGGATATTATTAAAATTGGTCAGACCTATGGAACAATCAATGAAGAGACTGATGTACATGTGAATGGAGCAATAAATATTGTTGGAGCGGATCTTAGAAAAATCAAGAAAGTCAAAGTATATGCAAATCTCTGTAATGAAGCGGGAGAAATTCTTTACATTCTCAATTGTTGGAAAAATTATTCCGTAGAAGAAAGAGGTTATTTCTCATTCTCAATGTATTGTTCAACAGTAAACCGATTCTTCGATATTGAAGATTTGGAGTATGCAGAGATATATGTCGTTTTCAATGAGAAGGATGGCAAATGACAGAGTGTAGAAAGGATGAGAACAGATGAATGAAATCATGAGTTTGATGAATCGTGATATCAGCGGCTGGATGTGCTCAGGAGATGATGAAGCAGTAACCTCTATTGTTTTTGAGAATCTTCTGCATAAGGCTGTGGAGCAGCGTTTTGTACAGGTGGTAATTGCTTCTGAAGATATGCTCCCAACTGTGTCACAGATTGTGGAATCCGATTCCAGAAACAAAGGATATCTGCCTTCCTATGCACATCGGTACTTCCCTGCTTTTTCGGGCAGTGAAGTTGATATGAAGGAAAGAATGGTGGAGATTTTGAAAAGATGCTATGTTGATCAGGATAAAGCCGATGATGTGATGGCGTATATTGATTTTCTGACAGAACTCGAAAGTGAGATTGGAGATGACAATCCCGTCAGAGATGAAACGCTTCTGCAGAAGTATCTGCGTGCATCTGCTGTTGAGAGAGCACTGAATACAGCCGTTGCTAATGGTGAAATATCGCAGGATGAATGCAGAGATTGGTTCGATGATTATTCAGATTGCTCCAGCGGGCGTATACATTTGAAAAGAATTCTGAAACGGCTAGATCGATGCTTTTCTCTGAATAAGGACCGCAGTAAATCGATTTCTGCTCTGGGACAGGGTGACCGCCTCTGCTTTATTATCAAGTCCGACATGAGTGAGGATATGAAGACTCTTATGTTTGAGATGATCGGATGGGACATCCTGGAGACAAAACGAACCGGCAAACAGGTAAGCCTGATGGTGTTGGAGGGGAGCAAGAAGTATGGGGATGAGCTGCTTCAGCTCCTGAATGTATCCTCGGCGGATATTAACTTCAACTTCTTTGCGAAGGATTATTTTTCCGGTCATACAGCCAGTTGGATACAGCAGATAGATGAATACTTTCGAAGATACATATATACAGCTCATTCACGGATCGAAAGCTGTGAGGAGATTTCCTCAAAAAGGTTCGGACAGATTCCGGTGGTGAGAAATTCCTACGCCTGTGACCGTGACAGAAGGATTTCAAACAACCGAGTACTTGACCAGCTTCTGAATACGAATCGAGTCGACCATTACGTGCAGCATGTACCGGTGTGGGAAGCTCAGTATCGTAAGGAAGAGATACATGATATGCAGAAAGGAATTTGTCTGGTTCAGGCAGATACCTATGAAGGCTATGTTGATTTACGCAGATAAAGGAGGATGACAGAAAATGAGAATGGATTACAGCGGTACTCCCGGAGAATACACTTACTCCCAGAATGCTAATGGAAAGAGCGCATCAGGAATCATTGCTAATGGTTCTACAAGTGAGCGAGATCTTGGTGCACAGAGGAGTGCTGGAGGAGCAGATCGTCAGGCTGGTGATCAGGGTGGCCATCTTATCGCAGACCGTTTCGGTGGTCGAAATGACCCTACGAACCTCGATGCACAAGCGGCAAATGTAAATCAGAAAGATCAGGCGAATGTAGAGAGAAATGTTGCAAATCTTGCAGCCAATCCAAACAACACGGTTTCTATGAATGTTTCCAATTTTAATTGTGTCGGTGAACGACCAGATGCAACAATGATCAACGTGGGAGTTCAGGATAATACTACCGGTGCCATTGATGAACAGCACATTTCTTTCCAGAATGCCAGTCATGAAATGCAGCAGTCTTGGAATGATACCTTGAATCAGGCGGATCAGACGATTGATCCATCCCAGAATGCTGGCATGACCGATGAACAAAGAGATATTGCTAATGATTTATACGGTGCAGAAAATGCTGTAGATGACAGACTTGGCAGCGGATGGGAGCATACCGATTTTGATACTTCTTTTCTGGATGCCGGAACC
>UMLD01064181.1_pt1 | contig 30654 bp, 38 predicted proteins | sample 1966491 | NCBI WGS metagenome assembly UMLD01 (sample SAMEA4836191, study PRJEB28245) | human gut metagenome | biome: gut microbiome; material: fecal sample | place: Denmark | collected 2008
CTGATGCAAGAGAAGTAAAGCTTCCTGCCGCGCCTTTTACTGCATTGCCTAAAAGAGTAGTCAGATTACCGGACAATTCTCCGATTGCTTCGGATCCGATCAGTTTCTTTCCAATTGCCTTTAGTAGTAATTTTACGAGGGCACTGATTCCCGTGATATCTGCAATCTTCACTGCAATAAACGCTTTACCAAGAAAAGCAGCTATCTTACCGGCTGTTCCGCTCGCCTCCATGCCATCAAACAGGCCTCCAAGCGATTTGACAACAGCTTTTATCACCTGCTTCAGGTGTCCAAGCCAGTCAACTTGTGTCAGCATATCTCCGACACCTTTTCCAAAAGCCTCCCAGTCTGTCTTTTCTGCCATATCCACTAGGGATCCACACAGATTGTCCAGAAAGGCTTCCAACTTACGTCCATTCGCTTTCCAGTCAAATTCCGATACAAAGGTATTGATACCACCGGCAATGTTATTTACCAGCTCTGACCAGTCAAAACGCTCTGTAAAGCTGTACAATGATGTGAATGCACCATTTAATCCGGTTGCCAGTGTATCTCCGATTTCTGAAAGGGAAAAGCTTGATACAGCACCATTCAGGCCATCCGCAACCGCCTGTCCAATTTCCTTATACGGAAGGCTGTGGACCATTCCGTTAAAGATATTCCAGGCAATCATGAACCTGTTTCCTATGAGCTGTCCAAGATTGTTCCAGTTGACTTCCCGAACAAAGCCGGCGATTCCGGTTGCAAATTTCTTACCAAGGTTTTTCCAGTTGATTCCTGTAATCAGGAGATTCAGCGTATTTACAATCGTGTTGATACCGGCACCAACCGTCCGCCCCATCAAATCCCAGTCGATGTGATTTACCAGACTGTTAAATGTTCTGGTAAATGCATTACAGAATTTTGTTATTTTGGGTCCAACCTTTTTCCAGTTGATAGCATCATAGACTTTTTGAAGTCCTTTATTTATTCCACTGGCAATATAAGCTCCAAGACCTTCCCAGTCTTCCGATTTAATGAGCTTCTTGATTTTATCCGCAATTCCTTTAATACTATTTGCAATCGGGACCGTTTCAAACATCTGTCCCGGTGTAGGTGCTTTGTATCCACCGGAATCATCTGTTCCTGCACTCCCACTGGTTGAAGCTTTGTGCACCTCATCCAACGAAGAAAGATAGCTTTTTGTCTGCTTCGATGCCTTTTTCGCATTCTTCGAGGTCTTATCAAGACTTGCAGCATAATCTTCCTGCACTCCAACGGCTTTTACAAAAGTATCCTGTCCGGTTAATGCTACTGCAAACATTCCCACATAAGTGATTGCCCTGGAAATCATATCAATAAATCTTGACATGATCGGAGCTACCACGGTGAGAACAGGTGCAAAGGCTGTAGCAAATGAGTTTTTCAGCCTCGTCATGCTGGACATTAAAGAGGAGATTGCTGAATTGGTACTATTAGAATACTGTGCCAGATTTTCAAATCCGGTCTTCACACCATCACTGACAGCACTTATCGCCCGGAATACCCCTGAAAACAGCAACGACATTCCCAGCATTCGGGAAAGACTCATTCTCGACCGATTTGTCTGTTTGTTCAGATTAAACATGTTCTCTACAGCTTTTTTCATCGCTGAGACCATGCTCTTAATCGAGGAACTGGCACTTCTCAATGCCGATCCCATATTTTTTACAACCATACCTACACGGGCAGCAGCCTTTTGAAGATTCTGCATAGCATGTGCCAGCCGGCTATTTTTCTGTCGGTATTCCTCAACCTTGTTTTTCAGATTATTGTATGATAAATACAGCCTTCCATTTATACGTTCCAGCTTCTGCGACTCCGTATTATACTTCTCGGCTGTATCCTTATACGCATCTGTTGATGTAGGATCCACATAGGCCCTTCCAGTTGCCTGCATCTCTTTCTGTTTCCGCTGTAACCGGTCAATATCTGCCCAGATACCGTCCATCTGTTTGTCAAGTTCCTTAAGCGGTGCAGAATCTATCGAAAAGCCCATGTCAAGCCATTCACGCTGTTTCGCTTCTATCTTTTCAAACTCATCTTCCAGAGCTTTCATATCGTCTTTGAGCTTTTTATATTCTTCTGTCTCGATCTTGACCTTGCTCAGTTCTTCGAGCTTTGATTTTAGCTCTGATACTTTACGTTCCTGCTTCTCGTAGTTCTGATACAGGTCTGTTATCGCTGTTATCTGCCTCTGGAAAGAACTTTTTGCTGAATCGCCCATCTTCGATACCTGTGCGGATATTCTGGTCACTCCAGCCTTTACAGCGTTCATTCCTTTCGACACACCGCCGGTATCTATTCTGGTATCAATGATAATTGAACCATCTGCCATGTTATATCTGCCTCCAAACTATTTGAGGTTAAGCATCTCATTCAGCGTGTCCTTGTACGCTTGCTCTTCTTCGCTGAGACGTGTTTTTATGTCAATAATATTCTTGTTTTCTTGATAAAATTTCTTTTCCCATTTGTCGAGCTTTTCGCCCTTTGCCTTTTTTGACCGGATTCCAACAACTGTATTGAACAGGCATTCACCGGATTCCATGAAATATCCGAAAAACGTCCACCAGTGCATGTATGGAACGGCTCTGATTTCTTTTCCGGCAACCTTGTTTACAGCCGGTACAATCATATCTCCGTCCTGTTCCCAGTCCATTAAACGGGGCTTTGGTCTGTTCGGGGCATCATCAGTCTGTCCACAGTCAATAAATTCACAGGCTTTCTGACATGCTTCTGTCAGATCTTCAAAAGGAATATTCTGCCACTCTTCATACAAGATCTGTAACATAATAAATGTTTTTGCCTGTTGATCTAAATCTGGATCATTCATAGCAATAAGAATGTCAATAATTGCTCTAAAATCTGTTCTGATAGTGTAAGCCACCCCATTAATATTTAATGAGGTGGGCAGTTCATAAGCTCTCATCCAGTATATTTTTCAGTGTACTTTTTCATCCGCTCCTGCTGCGCCTTTTCTCTGGCATCCAGTTCTTTTTCGATGATTCCACCGATAACAGTAATAATCTGTTCTGCGAACATTTCTCCGCTGTCGAGAATGGTAAACGGACTGGTAATCTTGAAGAAGCTCTCTGATACAGGAGCACCAAACAACAGGTCAATCTTCTCCCCGGCTTCCTTTTCCAGATCTGGAAGAATTTCCTCAAAATCTTTGTCCTTAATCCTTTCGTTAATTCCAGTAAAGAAAGCTGCTGCCTCTTTGTATCTCTTTAAAATCCCGGCATCTGACGGAATAAATCTGAACACGCCCAGATCATTTCCGTCTTGATCAGTAATCTGGTATGTCTTCGCACCGGTCTGAACCACTACTTTTTCCATTAATCCTCACCCTCGCTTTCCTGTTCTTCTGCTTTCAGCTGTTCTTCCAGCTCGTTAAGTTCTTTGATATTATCCATGCATTCAATTGCTTTATCCGCTGTAGCTTTCATGGAATTACGTACCTCATCGCTCTGCACGAAATCCGCATAAAGTTCTCCAATGTTCCCAATCGCATTAGACAGAGAGCTAAACACGCCCTTCTGCAATCGCATTCTTTCCATGTGCAAGCGTTTCTGATCTGAAATCTGTTTCTTTCTTCCCATATCATTTTCCTCCGTTCTGCCTGTCATAAATAGCCGCCAGCTCACATACAATCACAAATAACAAAAGTGCAATAACTACCACAAAAACCACCTCCGAAACAATGAAATATTACCTGTTACATATATTTTACCATCAAACCTGACCACAGTTGTGGTACATGTTTGCCCCATCTTGCACCATTAAGTCTGGCATGATATGATACATCACAAGGGTGACCGCCCTCATTGCTCTTTCATACTGGCAGCAGGATTACTTCTTTTGGATTTCGTTTCTAAATCCCTGACAACAGCACAAAGAAGGTCCTCACACAACCGAGAATGATGATAATTCTTCCGTAACACTTCTAATTCTTTCATCATTCCCTGCCAGTATGTACCATCTTCAGGTCTGCCCGGAGGATACAGCCTTTTGTATAACCTCCAGCAACACGTGAAGATGTCATATATATGCTTTAATTCTTCTTTATCGTTCACTGGTTACTCCTCCGGCATGATATACGCTTTTTCTCCTGCTGCATACTTTTGAAACATATCATTCAACACTTCTTTTGCTCGTTCTGGACTTGCATATTCCGCAATACCAAATTCACCCTCACAAATACGGTTCTTACTTACATAACTGATATACGTCATTTTGAAATTTAAAATTCGTGTTTTATCCTGTGTCATGATTTTCATAATTATTGTCCTTTCCGGCGGTAAGCCGCCTATAAAATCCATTACAAAAGATTTAAAATCCTAAATGTGCAAAATGTGCAAATAGAATGTAAATATATATAAGAGTATTTTTTTTTACCTTCACATACTAAATGCACAAACTGCACATTTTAATAAAATTAAGAAAATGGTGTATCAAAATTCCCATCAACAGGATGAAAAGTTTCATCTACAAATGAATAACCTTTAATAACATTCTTAACAGTTTTTCCTGTAACGGTTCCTGTTTTACTCAATAGATTCTTTGTTTTTAATTCTTCGTAAAAAGATGTTCGTCCGTCAACTCCCAGTCCACAGTCATTGCACCACTGGGAGTATTTCTCATAAACATCCTTGGCCGCTAAATTCTGATCTGATTTTTCAAGACACTCTGAAATGAATTTTCCAATCTTGTCTGAGTCCTCGCTATACTCATGCGTAGCAATCTGCACAGCTGTAGGCGGCTCTAGTCCCTCTTTACGGTATAATGAAAGTCCCTGTATGCACCAGTTCAAAATACCATCTATCTCCTGCTGTAACTGTTCCTTTAAATGTTTGTTTTGCTCTTTCTCTGTGAAATGGCGTTCAAATGGAACAACCTTAACACGATTACTGCTAAATACTGTTTTATCACTGATAACTGGTAAATAATTGCTGTTCAAAATCAATTTAAATTTGGGTTTAAATTGAAATTCGTTCTCATGTAAAAACCTTGCAGATACGGTATCCCGACCGGTCAGTGTTTTCACTAGCGAAGAATCAAATAGCATTCGCCGTGGTGGTTCAGATGCTACCACAAACCTTGTTCCTGCCAGTTTTGCGATATCTGGCGAAGCTGTTCTGCTATCCTTATTTACCTTGATCGCCAATGATTCCGGGGAAATGGTAGTTGCGTAATCACCAAGAAGATATAGCAATAATTCTGTGATTGTACTTTTACCATTTCGTGTAGTAGCTCCAAAAAATATGTAAAATTCTTCCTCGCTTGTATCACCTGTCAAGAATCTGCCGGACATTTTTTGAAGATACTCGATTTTTGAGCTATCACCCTGCATAATCTCATTAACGGTCTTTTCCCATAACGTACAAGTGGCAGCAGGATTGTAATTTGCATTGCATATCTTCGATAAGAGTAAATCCGCTTTATGCTCTAACTCTTTTGGCTGATCTCCTGATAGATCGAGGACGCAATTTTTGCAATTAAGAAGAAAATCATCTTTATCAAGTTCCGTGTTATCAAAGAAATTCAAATCTTTTGCATCTGTAACCATTACATTTCTACTTCTATAATTCATCATTCCGGCGGCATACTTGATATAGGACTGTCTCTTATCGTCTGGCAAAGATACCGTAACAGAATAACGTACAAGTGCGTCTGCAAGTGTTTTAGCATTTCTTTTAGCTCTCATACCTTCCTGATCGGCTACCCAACGTGTACCGTCATAATACATCCAATCTTTTTTGGTTGGATTATAACGACTAACATCCATAAACACAGTTGCGAACAAATCGGCGCTCCCCCTGTCGTTCATTGGAAATCGCTCTACTGCATTAAGTTCGTTTAATTTCTTCAAAACTTCGTTCACATACTTATTGTCATTCTCATTCATGGCATTGAAGTTATTATAGTAATGACTGTTAACTTGCCAATCTCTTTTAAGCGCCGGAAAAACAGCTTTTTCAAGTTCTTTCTCTTTTAAAGGAGGGTTACAACGTTTTTCATTCTCTACTCTAACTGCTGCCTTAATCGCATCATCATCAAGCCCTTTAGTACGTAAACTCGCAATTAGTCTAACTATAGTATCTACCCTTTTTCCCTCTGGAATTAGCTCTGGCACTTTAAAGTTTGTTTTATGCTCAGAATCTCTTCTCTGTTTTTCACCTTTTAAAAAATCATTAACTATATTATCTACCTGCGCTATTTCATATTCTTCCGGTCCTTGTTCCCATTCATAAATATTGCCATTAGGGTGTACACTAGGTGGTGCTACAATATATCCCCCTTCACCCCTAATATCAACCCCCTCGTAAAGCCCTACTCTATTAGAATGTACAATAGCGTCTTTATAAAAATAATGGTAGCCACCTCTACCCGTTATGCTCTGCCAAGTTTCTGGAAGTTTCCCATGCTTATTTTGCCAATCTCTTAATACATCATACCCGTCAATCCCTTTATTTTTGTCAACATCCAAATCAATTACGACTAAACCGCTTGATTTGTTCCCAGTTGCGATGCCGATATTATACTGGGGGTTTTTGTCCCACCATCGTTCTATCGTTGTTCTCTCTGTTGTCGCCACTTTGCAACCACCTACAACTGCAGGCACTTTATCTCTGCAAACCAGTGGGAAAACTGCCAGTCCCATTTCTGCATAATGCAATGCCCATTCCTTCATGTTTTTCGCTTCTGCCGCCAAATATTCCACCACCTTATTCAGAATACTCTGCGATAATGTACTTATAAAATTTCTCTGGATTTACTCTCACAGTCCGCCCGATTCGGATTATTGAATTCGACTCTTTTGCCAGCCGCATAACTGTATTGATCCCAAGATTACTATCTTCTGCCATTTGCTGATAAGTAAAAAATTTCCCCTGAGGATTATTAGATTTTAATGGATTCATAAATTATTCTCCTTCCGTTCAATCAATAATTTCAGTTATATCTGTGTTTAAAGCTGTAGCAATACGTCCTGCTACAATCGGAGTCACATTCTTGCTGTTCAGAATCACATTCAATCTTCCCCTACTTACTCCTGCCCTCTTTGAAATTTCCGTCTTTGTCACTGCTTCTCTCGCCATAGCAATTTCGAATTTCATCTTATTAATCGTCATTTAACTACCTCGCTTTCTTTAATCACTATTGTGTTTACACAATATCACTAATGTGTTTTAATGTCAATAACAAAAGTGATTGTCAAACACATTTTGATGTGATATAGTACTATCAAAAGGTGGTGAACAAAATGTTATATTGTAAACATCCAAATAAATTAGCTCAACTCCGTCAAAACGCTCATTTATCTCAAAAACAGTTAGCTCAAAAATTAGGTGTATCGCAAGCATCCATTAACTATTGGGAGAATGGTCAACGTACCCCTTCTGTTAAAGCAGCCCAAAAAATATCAGATTATTTTAAAATGCCAATATCTGAAATATTTAGCCCATACAAAGAGGAAATTAACATCACCAATATTGTTAACGCTGCTGAAAAGTTTGCAACTTCACGGAAAACTAATGATGATATATCATCCATTATTTTTACTTCAAAAGAATACTCTATGCAGGAACTTCAAAGTATACAAGACTATGCCTCCTTTCTAAAATCGCAACGAAATCTTAAATAGTCACAAATCGTAGAAAATTTGTCTATATTAGTTTTGTGTTATAACCATTATCTTCGTCTGGTATTATCGTACATTATCTTTTGCAGTTTTATAAGTCCTAAACAATACACGTTTAAAGGAGTTTTGTATGAGTAACGGTTTTAAAAACACGTTTGGTCAGAGATTAGAATATCTCATGCAAGCATCGGGAATAGAAATCACTAAAAAAGGAGCTAATGCTGAACTTGCAAGAAATATGTTATCAAAGGGATGTCTCCCTTTTTACGTTAACAGTGATTTTAAAAAGAGTTGTGAAAGTGCTCGAAGCCGAATTGAAAATCACAGAAAAACTGATTTTGCTACCAGCATAGAAGGTAAATGGTTAAAGGCCTATTGCGATTACTTTAAATGTAGTGCAGATTATCTATTTGGATATATTGATTACCCCAGTCACATTGAGACAGATATAGCCTCTGTAACTGGTCTAAATTCTACTGCAATTAAAATATTGGAAAAATGGCATCATATTGGTTCCCTTAAAGGGCAAGATTATTCATGGGCGCGCAATTGTACGCGTGCTATCAATGATTTGTTGGAGGAAGATATCTGGTTCTCGCATGAAGTTTTACTTCCAATTGCAGATTACTGTGTTAAGCGTCATCGATATGAAGAACCAGCTCTTTCAGATCATGAGCGGACTAAAGCATTAAAAGATTTCCGATTAGCTCTTTTTACTGCAAGTGAAGGCCTAATCTCCTGCATAAAAGCCATTTATAAGAAAGAAAAATAAAAAAGCACCCAATACCTCCTGCTTCCCCTTAAGTAGATCCGGTTATTTACCTTGTCTACTTAAGAGGCATCATGTCATAAGGCATTGAGTGCTTTGTTGTATGTTTGATATTTTGTTTTGTATTGCATGATACATCAAAATAAGCTTTGATTATTCATTTTCCTGCATTGCACTATACACAATCATTTGAATAGACTTATAGAATTCCTCCAGAAACGTAACCCCTACATGTTGTGATTTCTCATAAAAATAACGCCAATCTATAAAGGCCTTATTTATTTCATTTAAATCCTCATTTAACTTTTCTTCATTATAATCTTCATCCACTTTCGTCATGCTAACTAATAAAACCTGAGAGATCTCACAACGATGACCTTCTTCTAATTGTTGGTATAAAGTTTTCAATTTATGTTCTCGTTCAATATTTTTTCCTTCAATTTTTAACAACGTTTTTAGTCCAATTTCACAAGCAAGGCCTTTCAATACAATAGATGGTATAATCATTGCACATTCTTCCTTTGAACCGTCATTTGCCAAAGCACTTTTAGCAATATCACCTAAATAATTTGATGCTCTTGCAAATATTTCCATTCCACCTTCCATACTTTTCTTTTTATCTATGTCATTCATTTTTCATTCCTCCCGTATACATTTTCTTCCATCATACTTCCAATTCTGCTATAACACAATAGATTATAATTCGACATTTTTCGACACATCAAAGCCGCGCTTTCATGCAAAAAGAGCCGGAACCTGTTACAGCTCCAGCCCATTTTAAGACATTATAGCATCCCTCATAAAGCTCTTATTGTATCGAAAGTGGCAACCAGCTATTTAAATAAAGACAATAAAGCTACCTCCCTAGTCGCCATTTTCTTTTCTTGCAAATAAATATCCACTTAACGTAAATAGTAAAGTCTTAATTACTTCAATAATAGAATTGGTCGTCTCACTTGTCTTTCCAAAAAGAATTGTAGCAACTGTATCTATTATAAAAATTATTCCCAAAAAAACTAAACAACCAACAATAAGTTTAAAAGCCGAAAAGTATCTTTTTTCTTTTCTATCCTTATCTTTCTCAGCCAGTCTTTTCGCTTTTAGGTCTTCATCTATTTCCGGGGAATCATCTAAAGGTTCATCTATTTCTTCGGTTGGTTTTCCATATAAAAAATCCTCATCTGTATTCACGCCGAAACAAACACCTCTTCCTCTTTAATATCCGCAATTGATAAATAAGGCTCTTGTCTTTTTGCTGCTTTATACCAAGCAGTTCCCTTTTTATGTGTCATCGCCGATAATGGAATCCCATCATATAATTTATATTTATCCCATATCGCGTTAATGCACTCTCTGAAATCAGCTGCTTTTTTTTCATTTACAATCAAAACAGACCCATTCTTTTCTTTAGAATAGCGTTTTATAGCATTTCCGCCAAATTCCTTAAATTCATCATATATGCTCCTTACTACCGGGCCATATTTCCACACTTCAAATCTATCCTGAAACAATATTTTATCTGTATCCTGATAATATTTCTTGTAAATTAAATAGACAAGCTTTTGTAATTTCATAGGAGTAATATCAATATCTTCTGAAAATCCCCGCTCCAATACATTGTTTGCAACATTTAATGCGGTTACCATATCATCGCCTCCTATCTTTTATCAATCTTTATCTATATTTATAATATACCATCCATTATATAAAATGTCAATCTCGTTGTCGAACATTTGTTCTTTTTAATTTTAAATACATCATTCTTGTTTCAATAAAGGTCTTATCTATATCTTTGCATATCTACATTTCCTAAATATAAGAAAAGCCCCTGTATTCAAGCAACCAAAGGTCTTTCTTTTTTCGTCCACATGAGACTAGCCATTTTTTTGCTAATGGCAACCATAACATATTTATTTCTATAAGAAGACAGCATACCTACTTTCCAATTTTTAATAATTTTGCATTAAACTGCATCAAATAATTTTACCCCTTCTCTTTTCACATTCGCATAAAACGGGTATACATCAACCCAATTCTGGAAGTGCTGCTGGCTTTTTGCTATCGGTTTAATGTCAAGGTCATGGTCCATGTTGAAGTCAAAAGTTTCTTCTGACAGCTCATGACGATACTGTTTAATATCTATGTCTGACAAGTCCAGGAGAATCATTATATCTATATCAGAATCTGCCTTATAATCTCCCCTTGCATAGGATCCATATAAAATTACTGTCTTTAAATGACTTCCATATATCTTCCGTAATATTTCAGTATACTGATCTAACAGCATTTTTATCGTTACCGGCACGCTGTTCTTTTCTTCGATATCTTTTTTATTTTTCGCCATAAAATCCTGTGTCAGCAAGCTCAACCCATTTCAGATACATTTCTTTATAATGTTCCTTAATGAACGCTCTGATTTTTCTTACTTCACGATCAGTCAGACTTCCTTGTTTCTCCAAAGTTGTATCACCATCATTTTTGACAAAAAACTTCGCTGATCCTGCTTCTGTCAGTTTTCTGTCGCTGGCATGAACATGCATGGCCTCGATCACACAGCTTGCAGTATAATACAGATAATAACCGCACACTTTGAATTCATAGTATTTCGGCATGGCTAGTCCTCCATAAACTGCTTATTGTTCAAATAGTAATCCAAGACTATCTGATTTTCGATATCATCCATATTGGTTTCCACAATCTTATCATCGTATATAACTGCTGCATGGTTTGGTCTATTCAGATTAAGTATCCGAATATATTTTCCCTCCTGCGTATATGCATATCCATTAATAATCATGTCTGCTGCATCTGCTACATCTTTTATATCAAGCTGCATAATCAATCCGGACCTCCTTTATTGGTGCAAGGAATTCATCTACATCATAATATAAGTTCTGAAGAATCGGAATCAGATCAATATACTCTTCCATCTCATTCAGGTTCTTATACTTCGCCATTACAACCAGATATCCTTTATCCCATTCTTTTACTTCTGTATATCTTTCCAGTTTTGATGATGTCGCAAAGCGGATAACCTGGTCTTTAAAAATGAATATCGTATACTGGCTGTCGCTTTTTAATATGGCACAGTTATCTGCTGTCTTTTTCATCTGCTCCACACCTTTCGCTCAATACTTTTTCTTTATTATAACCGAACCGTCATATCTTTTCTACTGGTTTCTGACACTATAAATTTGCATTTTCTCCGGCATTTGTCACAACAATGTCACAAAACCCTCATTCCCCGCTCACTGCCTATTCCCGCAAGCCCTGTAAATACAATACTTAGGGGAAATCATACCCGGATTTTATGAAGTTTTTATGAACAAAATTTCACATTTTTCTTTTCATTCCTGTCAAAATCATGTAGAATAGAGACTGGTGAATTAAGCCAATTTAAGCAACGAGGAGTTATTATGAATCAAAAAGCATTAAATGCATTGGAATATCCAAAAATCATAGAAAAACTTACAGAAAAAGCGTCTTCTTATATGGGAAAACAGCTCTGTAAAAACCTGGAACCATCTACAGATCTGGAAACGATCCGCCTGATGCAGGTACAGACAAAAGATGCTTTGACAAGACTATTCCAAAAAGGATCCATTTCTTTTGGAAATGTCAAAGATATCCGTGGTTCTCTGAAACGTCTGGAAATCGGCAGTGCTCTTAGTATTCAGGAAATTCTGGCAGTCTGCGGACTTCTTGAAAACACTTCCAGAGTCAAAACTTACTCTCGTAAAGAACGTAACGATCTTCCTGGTGACTCTCTGGACAGCATGTTTGATGGACTTTCTCCACTCACACCTTTGTCCACAGAAATCCGCAGATGCATTCTCTCCGAGGAGGAAATCAGCGATGATGCAAGCCCTGCTCTCCGCCAGATCCGCAGAAACATGAAGATCACCAACGATCGTATCCATACACAGCTTGCAGGGCTGGTAAACGGCAGTGCCCGCACCTATCTACAGGACTCTGTCATCACTATGCGAAATGGCAGATATTGCATTCCTGTCAAAGCCGAATACAAAGGGCAGGTTCCCGGTATGATCCACGATCAGTCTTCTACCGGCTCTACACTTTTTATCGAACCAATGTCCGTAGTCAAGTTAAACAATGACATGCGCGAACTGGAACTTCAGGAGCAGAAAGAAATCGAAGTGATTCTGGCTGATCTCAGCCAACAGATTGCTACTGAACAGGAAGCAATTTCACTCAATCTTGAACTGATGGTTCAGTTGGACTTTATTTTTGCAAGAGCAACGCTTGCGATGGAAATGAATGCAAGCGAACCTGTCTTTAATGATGAAGGACGCATCAACCTCAAAAAAGCACGTCATCCCCTGATTAACAAGAAGAAAGTCGTTCCAATCGATATCCGTCTGGGTGATGAATTTGATCTGCTTGTTATCACCGGTCCAAACACCGGCGGCAAGACTGTTTCCCTGAAGACAGTCGGTCTGCTCACTCTCATGGGACAATCCGGTCTTCACATTCCAACTCTGGACCGCAGTGAACTTGCTCTCTTCCACGAAGTTTATGCTGACATCGGTGATGAGCAGAGTATTGAACAGTCATTAAGTACCTTTTCTTCCCACATGACAAATATCGTCTCTTTTCTTGGAAAAGCAGACCGTCATTCCCTGGTTCTGTTTGACGAACTCTGCTCCGGAACTGACCCGACGGAGGGTGCTGCACTGGCCATCTCGATTCTCTCTTATCTGCATGAACGCGGAATCCGCACCATGGCAACTACTCATTACAGTGAACTGAAAGTTTTTGCCCTTTCCGCTTCCGGTATCGAAAATGCCTGCTGCGAATTTAATGTAGAAACATTGAGTCCGACTTATCGCCTACTGATCGGTATTCCTGGAAAAAGTAATGCATTTGCAATTTCTTCCAAACTCGGAATCCCTGAATCCATCATTGAAAAGGCACGCGAACAGATCAATGAACAAGATGAATCTTTTGAAGACGTACTGACCTCGCTGGAAGAAAGTCGTATCACAATTGAGAACGAGCGCACAGAGATTGCACAGTACAAATTGGAAATTGAAACGCTTAAGAAACAGCTGGAAAACAAACAGGAAAAACTGGATGTTCAGAAAGAGCGTATCATCCGTCAGGCAAACGAAGAGGCACATAAAGTTCTTCAGGATGCTAAGGATTACGCTGACCAGACCATGAAGCTTTTCCATAAATTCCATAATGAATATGTAGACACCGCTGCTGTTGAACGTGAACGTCAGCAGCTTCGCCAACGTCTCAACAAAGCAGAACAGAAAATGGCTCAGCCAACCCCCAAAAAGAAACCAAAGAAAGTGCTCACAGCAAAAGATATCCACCTGGGCGATACTGTCCGTGTTCTCAGCATGAATCTCAAAGGTACAGTAAGTACCCGCCCGGATTCTAAAGGTTATCTGTTTGTTCAGATGGGAATCATTCGTTCCAAAGTCCATATTTCTGATCTGGAGCTGATTGATGAACCAGTGATCACCACTCCGTCTCTTTCCAAGACCGGGGCCGGAAAAATCCGTATGTCCAAATCAGCCAGTGTCTCTACGGAAATTAATCTTCTTGGAAAAACAGTCGATGAAGCAGTTGCAGAACTGGACAAATACCTGGATGATGCTTATATTGCGCATCTAAAAACTGTACGAATCGTTCACGGCAAGGGAACCGGTGCACTCCGCAAAGGCGTTCACAATTACCTGAAGCGCCAGAAACATGTAGCCTCTTATCGTCTCGGCGAATTCGGCGAGGGTGATGCAGGTGTAACAATTGTAGAATTCAAAAAATAAGTGAAAGGCGAATACCATGGTAACAAAACAGAAAATCTTAATCGTAGATGACGACAACAACATTGCTGAACTGATTTCTTTATATCTTACAAAAGAATGTTTTGAAACCAGAATTGTAAATGACGGTGAACAGGCTCTGAAAGACTTTGCTTCTTTTCAGCCAGATCTGATTCTCCTGGATCTGATGCTTCCTGGCATTGACGGCTATCAGGTCTGCCGAGAGATCCGTCACACATCTGATGTGCCGATCATCATGCTTTCTGCCAAAGGCGAAACCTTCGATAAAGTACTTGGTCTTGAACTGGGGGCAGATGACTATATTATCAAACCGTTTGATACCAAAGAACTGGTTGCCCGTGTGCGTGCAGTCCTGCGTCGATTCAAAGTACGTCAGCCTGCTGGCAATCCGGATGAAAAATGTGTCAGCTTTCCAGATCTGACAATCAATCTGACAAATTACTCTGTCACATATATGGGAAAACAAATTGATATGCCGCCAAAAGAACTGGAGCTTCTCTATTTTCTGGCCGCATCTCCAAACCAGGTATTTACCCGCGAACAATTACTGGATCATATATGGGGATATGAATATATCGGTGACACTCGTACCGTAGATGTCCACATTAAAAGACTGCGCGAAAAAATTAAAGACCATCCTCAGTGGAGCCTCTCTACTGTATGGGGTATCGGATACAAGTTTGAGGTCAAAAACAAATGAAAAAGAAACTGACAACAGTGTTTTTTACCACATATATACTGCTTGGTGTCCTTGGTTTTTTGCTGGTAACATATGTCGGTTCTCACCTGTTAGAAAATCGCCTGGAAAAATCCATAAGTGCAGATATGTACCAGACAGCTCACCGCATTGCAGAAAATAATCTGGTCAGTCACAACATCACTTCTTCTAATATGGAGGAGATTCGGAACAATCTTTCCCTTGCTGCAAACTATCCTGATACGATCATCTGGATCATCAACAGCAACGGACAGATCATCCTCAGTACACGCAAAGATATCTCACCGGATAATCCAATTAACTTAGAAGGCTTCAACCCAGCCTCCTGGGACAGCAATTACTATCAGATTGGTGATTTCTACGGATATTTTCCCGAGACACATCTCAGCACGATTGCACCAATCACCGAGAATATGACAACGCGGGGATACGTTGCCATTCATTATCTGATGAGTGACTTGTATCAGAACCGTAGCACTCTGCTCTGGATCATTCAGATTTTGTATATTCTCACTTATCTCGGTGTAGCTTTACTGTTTTTCTTGTATATCCGCTGTATACGCAGGCCATTTCAGGAAATCACAAAGGGAGCTTCAGAATTTGCAAACGGAAATCTCTCCTACCAGATTCCTGTCGATTCAGAAAATGAGCTGGGATATCTTGCCAAGAATCTGAATTATATGGCTGATAAACTAAATCGTAACGGTGAATACCAACGACAGTTTATTTCCAATATTTCACATGATTTCCGTTCACCGCTTACTTCGATCAAAGGTTACGTGGAAGCGATGATCGACGGAACGATTCCAGTGGAAATGCAGGAAAAATATTTAAAGATTATTTCATACGAAGCAGAACGTCTGGAAAAACTTACCCGCGGGCTTCTGACTCTGAATGAACTGGATATCCAGAAACGTATGCTTCATATCCAGCCCTTTGATATCAACAGTGTGATCAAAGCGACAGCTGCATCCTTTGAAGGCTCCTGTACCAGTCGCAATATTCTTCTGGAACTGATTTTATCCGGAAAGGAACTGATGGCACAGGCAGATATGGAACAGATCCAACAGGTGCTGTATAACCTTTTGAGCAACGCGATCAAATTCAGCCCGGACAATTCCACGATTACACTTGAGACTACCGAAAAAAACGGCAAGATCTTTGTTTCTGTTAAAGATCATGGCATTGGAATTCCAAAGGCAAGTCTCCAGAAAATCTGGGAACGATTTTATAAGATTGACCGATCCCGAGGCAAGGATCAAAAAGGAACCGGCCTTGGTCTGGCAATCGTCAAAGAGATTCTTCATGCACATGGACAACACATCAATGTGATCAGTACAGAGGGTGTTGGAACAGAATTTATTTTTACATTGGAAAAGGCAAAGTAGAGAATTCATCCACTTTGCCTTTTATCGTTTATATTTTTTCTTATTCCCACGTATGGTTATGAAGCTGTCCCTGAAGCTGCATATGATCAAAATGATTCTGCCGCAGTGCCTCATAAAGCACGATTGCCACTGAATTACTCAGATTCAGTGAACGGATCTCATTGATCATTGGAATCCGTACGCAGTTATCTTTATGTTCCATCAGGATTTCTTCCGGGATTCCGGCACTTTCCTTGCCAAACATAATATAACAATCTTCCTCGTATTGCACATCTGTATAAGTCTTCAACGCCTTCGTTGTTGCATAATAAATTTTCGCATTTGGATTCTTTTCCAGAAAATCTTCGTAGTCCAGATATGTCGTTACATCCAGATCTTTCCAGTAATCCATACCAGCTCTTTTGAGTGCCTTCTCACTGAGACTGAATCCCAGAGGCTCGATCAGATGTAGTTTCGTATCTGTTGCAACACATGTTCTTCCTATATTTCCTGTATTTGCCGGAATTTCAGGTTCCAGCAGTACAATATTAAGCTTTGCCATCTTTTCTGTCCTTTCCAGGTATAATTTCCGTCAAATGGAGTCTCGGACGTTCCAGATATCTGGTAATTTCTCCACTGTGAAGCAGACGGTCGTTTCCACTGTCTGCATATCCAATCACAGCTGCATGGATTCCATGTGCCTCTAATTCCCGCACCAGTGCATCTCCCTGCGCAGTGCCAATCAGCACAGATCCCTTCGCCTCCAGTTTATACGGATCCACATCCAGCCGTTCACAGACTTCTATCGTCTCCTGCCGGATTGGAATTCTGCGAAGATCTACATCCATACCAACTCCAGAAGCTTCTGCCATTTTCCACAGACCACTTAAAATTCCACCGTTCTCTGTAAAATACAATGTAGAAAACCCAGCTTCTTTCCAAAATACATCTTCTTCTGAAATCATACAATTTTTCAGTGTTTCCACCCCCATACGGAGAAAACTCTCTGAAAAATATGTTCTGAGCTTATCCCACTCCCGGCAGATCAGTTCCAACGTACCTGATATACCTGTCTCTCCTGCCACCACCAGGTCATCTCCCGGATATATTCTTCCTGTAATTTCCGCCTGCAGTGCTTCTAACGCCTGCTGTCCTAGTTTCATACTCTTCCTCCAGTGTTCTAATTTCCAGTTCTCCTTTTATAATAAAATAGAAAGAACACTTGGTACAACCATCGCAAGAACCAGTATCACTGCGATCACCGCTGTAATAATTTTTCTTTTTTTCGGGTCAAACATTCCCATCTTCGTCCTCACCTCTCCTATTTTCAAAAATGCCTCAGCATTTTTATTGCTCGCCACCTGCAGAGGTGTGAGTCATCTCACATCTGATATAATCAACTTTTTCCACTCAGCCATTTATAACTGAACAACCTCTGTATATGCATTATTCGACAATGGATCACGTTTCTCATAATCAAACAGAATCACCGTTCCATTCTCAAACACTTCAATATGTGCTGTTTTGGAAACCTGGTTATTCTTCCGGTAGTTCCATACTGCTGTCTCATACTGTTTCTGATCCGGAGCAAATACAGGGCGCTTCTTAAGTTTTTCTCTCAGGTAAAGATCATACAACATTTTCTGTGCAGCTACTTCTGTCGGAACATCTGTTTCTTCTTGCAGATATTCCAAAAGTATCTCATAACGCCGCATCCTGGAATGCGAGATCTCACTGTAACCTTTTTTCTCATAAAAAGAACCCAGTTTCTCGTAAAAAGTAAAAGCATCCTTTTCAAACGGTACCAAATATTCCAGTGTATGCCAAAACTGACCACTATTATAATACACTTCTACCATACTTTCCACCATTTTTAATTTTAGAACTTCTCCATAGGTAAGCCAGTTCGTGGAAAGCACTTCATATGGTTCTTTTTCTTTATAAACGATTCCGTAGACTTCGGCCTCTTTCTGCATCAGCGAACCTTTCAGAACTTTCAGGAATCCAAGCTGAAGCTGATCCGGTTTCATCTGGTATACATCATTAAATGATTGATGAAAAGTATCATAATCCTCATACGGAAGCCCTGCAATCAGATCCAGGTGTTGATGAATATTTCGGAAACTGTGAACTCTGTTTACACAATGTTCCAGTTTTTTCAGATCCATATGTCGGTGAATAGCCCGAATCGTCTCCGGATTTGTTGACTGCACACCGATTTCCAGCTGAATCAGTCCAGGGCGCATCTGTGACATCAGCTCCATCTCTTCCTCTCGAAGGAGATCTGCGGAAATTTCAAAGTGAAAGTTTGTCACACCATTATCATGTTCCAGAATATATTTCCAGATTGTCATAGCATGTTCATGTTTACAGTTAAAAGTACGGTCCACAAATTTCACCTGTGGAACTCTGTGATCTAGGAAAAACTGCAATTCTTTTTTGACCAGTTCCAAATCCCGGAAACGAAGTTTCTTATCTATGGAAGACAAACAGTAGCTACAGGAAAACGGGCATCCCCTGCTGCTCTCATAATAAATGATTCTGTTCTCAAATTTCTCCAGATGCTCATAAACAAATGGAATTGCACTTAAATCCATCAGTTCCCGCCAGCCGTTATGAATGATCTTATCACCAGTTCTGTATGCAATTCCCGAAATTTCTTCAAGGCTGTCTTTCCCATCTATGTAAAATTCCAGAAGATCATGAAATGTTTTTTCGCCTTCTCCTACCATAACTCCGGTCATCTCCGGCATTTCTGTCAGGAATTTTTCAGCATCGTAAGAGACCTCCGGACCGCCTGCCCAAAAAGCTGTTTTTGGAAGTATCTTAACAAGATCACGAATCAGTTCCCGTACAAAAGAAATATTCCAGATATAGCAGGAGAAGCAGACAACGTCTGCTCCACTGCTGTAAATATCTTTCAGTATCTCATCCTTTGGCTGGTTGATCGTATACTCCCTAAGGATCACATGCTCATCATAATCAGATGAATATGCTTTCAAATCATACACAGCCAGATTTGAATGAATATATTTTGCATTGCATGCTGCAAGTAAGATTTTCATGAATATACTAAACCCTTCCTGCTGTTATTCATCCAGAAGTTTCTTAAGGTCTTCTTTGGATGTCAGTCCAACCAGACGATGTACTTCCTGTCCGCCTTTAAAGATCAAAAGAGTCGGAATGCTCATAACCTTAAACTGCTGTGCAAGCCCCATTTCCTGGTCCACATCGATTTTGCCTACATTATAACCTTCTTCTGCCAGTGCTTCCACGATTGGGCCCTGACGCATGCAAGGTCCGCACCAGGTTGCCCAGAAATCAAGCAGGATTGGTTTTTCTGATTTTAAAACTTCTTCTTCAAAATTTTGTGATGTAATTGTTTTTGCCATACTAATTCTCCTTTTCTGTATATACTATTATTCAGTATTTTTACTTTGATATTTTATTCATTTTGTTATTTTTCAGTCTGCTGCCTTTTTTCTCTGACGAACATATTTACCGGCATTGATTCCCGCCATACTTCCCTCATAGACTGCCTTGGATACCTGCAGGAGTCCGCCTGTACAGTCCCCCGCCGCAAACAGACCCGGAATCGTTGTCTCCATCTCAGAATTGACTCTGACATTTCCTTTATCTGTCAGTTCCGCGCCCATCTGTCGTGCGATCTCAGTACTGCCGGCAGTCCCCAGTGCCACAAACACCCCGTCTGCCGGATAAAATGATTCCCTGTCTTCATTTTCCATTGAAGCAACATCATGTTCCATCCGAATACCCGAAACGGTATCTCCACCCTCGATTGCCTGAATTTTCATTGTGTTCACTGCAATCGGATGTTCTCTTGAAAACTCCGGTTCTCTGCCATTTGTATATATTGTCACTGATGAAGTTACATTTCGCAGTTCTTCCGCCTCATGAAGTGCAAAATCACTGTTTCCAATTACCGCCACATCGCGGTTTCTGTAGAAAAACGCATCACAGATCGCACAGTAACTGACACCCTTGCCTTCAAATTCCCGAATTCCCGGAATATTCGGTGCAGACCGCTTTCCGCCTGTTGCCAGAATCACACTTACTGTATCAAAGTTTCCAGCAGTCGTCTGGACTGTAAATGTATCAAATCCATTAATTCCAAGCACCTGTGCATCAATTATGCGAATGCTCAGAGCCTTTGCCTGTGCAACTCCTCTCTCATAAAGTTCTTCTCCTGAGAGTGGTCGTTCCAGGCCATAATAATTTTCAATTTTTTCTGCTTTTGCCAGTGCTCCGATTCCATTGTTGAGCAACAGTGGGGTTAAATTACCTCTGGCAGCATACAGTGCCGCAGATATGCCTGCCGGACCTGCTCCGATAATAATTATATTTTCCATTTTATCACCTGAATTTCCCATTGCTTTATAATATACACCATTCTTTTGAAAATTTCAGCTTTTATTCTTCCATTTTTCTCTTTCTATTATACTGGACTATTGTTATTTTCTCAAGAGAATTTGTCTTATATAACTTTTTTGATACATAGTTTTTGCTGTTTTCTTAATTTTTTTACTGTTTTTTCTGTAATTTTTGTTACAATTATGATATATTTTTACTATGTTATGCTTGATTATAAACAAGGAGTTTAATCATCATGAGAAGTTTTGAATATTACACACCTACAAAGGTGATTTTTGGAAAAGATACACATCTAAAAATTGGTGAATTATTAAAAGATTATAACTGCCACAAAGTACTGATTCATTATGGCAGCGAAAGTGCTGTAAAATCCGGTCTGATTCACGAAATCAGTAATTGTCTCACTGAAGCAGGAATCGACTTTGTCACTTTGGGCGGAGTTGTCCCAAACCCACGTCTCTCCAAAGTACGAGAAGGTATCTCACTCTGTCAGAAAGAATCTGTGGATTTCATTCTGGCTGTCGGTGGTGGAAGTGTTATTGATTCTGCAAAAGCCATTGGCTATGGTGTTGCCAATCCATGGACCGATGTCTGGAATTTTTTTCTCAAAACAGAGATTCCAAACGCCTGTCTTCCAATCGGCGCTATCCCTACGATTGCCGCTTCCGGAAGCGAAATGAGCGGTTCCTGTGTCATTACAAATGAAGATGGTTGGTTAAAACGTGGAAGCACCCGCAGTGACCTCTGTCGCCCGAAATTCACTCTGATGAACCCGCGACTCACCTATACTCTGCCGGAATATCAGACCGAAAGTGGCTGTGTAGATATTCTTCTGCATACCATGGAACGTTATTTTGTCAACATCGAAACCATGGAGATCACTGACAGTATCAGTGAATCCCTGATGCAGACCGTTATTTACAATGCACGAATCCTGCTGAACGAACCTGGTAACTACAATGCAAGAGCAGAGATCATGTGGGCAGGAAGTCTTTCTCATAACGGATTGACCGGCTGTGGAACTGGTGGTGGTGACTGGGCCTGTCATCAGCTTGAACACGAACTTGGCGGACTTTACGATGTTACTCATGGTGCTGGTCTTGCTGCACTCTGGGGAAGCTGGGCACGTTATGTTTATGATGCTAATCCGGAGCGTTTCGCACAATTTGCCACCAACATCTTCGATATTCCATGTTTTGCTGATTATGAAAATACAGCACTCGCCGGTATAGAAGCAATGGAAGACTTTTTCCGTTCAATCCATATGCCGACCAGCCTTCATGAACTAGGTCTGGATCTGACCGACGAACAGATTCATGAACTGGCTTTCAAATGCAGTTTTGAAGATACACGTACCATTGGCGTTTTCAAACAGTTAAACATGAAAGACATGGAAAAAATTTACGCCATGGCAAGATAAATGATTTTACCTTTACTGATCACCAGATGATTAAAGGCAGGATATCCTGAATTTTCAGGTTCCTGCCTTTTGTTTATTTTATCAAATATACTTCTGTATCATATGTACCTTTAGCCTCACCCTCAGCATGCGTTGCAACATAAATATCGATACGATTTTTCTTGATTGCACCACCACAGTCCTCTGCAACATAAACCTGTCCGTTGATCACTACTTTGCTTCCATACGGAATCACAGATGGATCTACTGCAATCGTATGATTGGTAGTTGCCGTTACGCCAGTCGATGTAATTCCATTGGAATATGGTCCGCAACAGATACTGCACGGACAGTAATGTGTAATCTTAAATACGCCTAGATCCTGCAGATTTGCGTCTGAAGATGCCGCAACCGGTGTTCCGATCTGAACTCCGTTTTCTACTGAAACACCTGGGTCCACATCCTCCAGTGCATCTGCAAATACGCCCTCTCCACTGCTTTCATGGAGTGTTCCCGCATCTTTATCCTTATCAATTGTATCTGCTTCTTCTGTCACCGCATCCGGAAGGTCCAGACAGCTTGTTGGAATATAACCTTCTGCCTCTGTTCCATCATCATTCTGATAAGTAATCCGGCTCCATACTCCATTAACTGTTCCCGTCTGTTTCACTTCATCCAGCTGAAGAACTTCCCCTACTTCTTCCCCATCTTTCCGGCTTGGATAATCCAGTACCGTAGCATCACTTTTTACTTCAACATCTTTATCTGCAGGCTGAATCTGATCCGTATCACTGAGCATCTGATTCTGAATGTATCCAATAACTTTGCTTTCATTTACTTCACAGGATACTTTGCTCCATCCATTATCACAGACTGCACTTCTCTCCAATGTATCACCCAGTGCAACGTCCCCCATTTTTTCGCTGGATTCGCCTGGTTTTGAATAGATCCCGGCATTTTTGGCTGCAACATACACGGTATCCTGTATAGCTGCAACATTAACTGAATTGCCGCTTCCATCCTCTGTTGAAAATGCCTGAAAAATTTTATTGTCTTCCTTATCAGCTTCTGTAACTGCCTGATAATCCTGTACCGCACCATACACCAGCGGTACATGACATGTCAAAGCAGTCCCCAGTAAAACTGCACATACCTTTTTTTTCACAGGTTTTCACCTCATCTCTATAACTTTACGTTTCCCCATCTCTTACTCTGGCTTATTTTAGCACATGAAACGCATGATTTCAAATTTACACAGTTTTTTCACGAAATTTTAACATGCTTTTTATTGTTCGTACTTATAAAAACTTATACCAACTTTTACCCATAAATACAGCATTTTTGAAATTTAGCAATTTTCCTATGTCTTTATAACTCAACATATTTTAGCATAATTCTGCGTTCAATTATGCTAAAAGTATGCTAAATTATGCTAGAATCAATTTGCCTTTTCCGTAGCCTTCTCAACAGCCTCCCGTACTTCTTGTTCATCGTGTACGTGTGTATAGATGCGGAGCGTCGTTTCTATATCGGCATGTCCCATCAGATACTGCAACACTTTAGGCTGCACACCAGCTCTTGCCATATTTGTACAATATGTATGTCTGCAGACATGAGGTGTAATGTGCGGAATTTCATAATCAGGATTTTGCTTCCGGAACTTATGTTCCAGATTTTTAAATATCGATGACCAATCACTTCCATTGGTCGGACGTTTTCCATTTTTAGTTACAAAGAAAAATCCACTGTATCCCTCGACAACAGGCTGTATTCTCCTCTTCATCACCAGAACTTGAAGTGCTTTTAGATGATCCGCTACATCATCAGTCAGCGGTAAAACTCTTTTTCCACGTTCTGTCTTTGGAGTGTCGATATAATCGTCACTCCCACCCGGAGCAGTAACCAGCTGATGAGAAATCGTTATTGTCTTTTTTCGAAAATCGACATCCTGCAAAACAAGTCCACACAACTCAGAAATACGAAGTCCGGTGTGAAACAATATGTATATAGGACTATAATAACGACCTAAAAGGCTATCATTTTTGATAAAATCAAGAAATTTATTCATCTGCTCCTCTGTCAATGATGGTGTTTCTCCCAATGTTCCCTTAATTAATTTTGAAAAACTAAAAGCCATCGGATTTGTCATAATCAACCGATCCTCATAAGCATTCCTAAATGCTGGGAAGACAATACCTTTAACCATCAAAAGATTACTGTAGGTGGCACCGTTTTCAGCGAAATCGATAAAAAAATTTTTGGCATCTGTAATCTGAATATCGACAATTTTCTTTTTACAAAATGCTGGATTCTTTTTCAGTAACTTTAAAGCATATTTATGATTTTTTGCAGTGCTGCGCTTGACACTCGATTTCCTGATTTTCAGATAATTCTCTACCAGTTGCTCAACAGTCATGTTATTCGCGTTGACATTTGCATTGATAAATTTTTGAATCTCCAGCTCCTGTTCTCGGAGAGACACGCATTCTCTTTTTCTGGCCGGAAGGCGGTCTGTTTTTTCCAACTTCCAGGAATAGCAAGATTTCTGTTTCCCGTTTACCGTGTAGCTATAGCGGTATCTGCCGTCAGCCTGCTGAGTTTCGCCGATCCTTAAAACTCGTCCCTTTTTGTCTTTTCTTTTTACATTTTTTATGTTATCATTTTTCATATCAAATCATCACCCTTATCATTTTTTAGAATGAAAAAGGGCATTGAGCACGATTTCATTTTATCATGTTCAGTGCCCTTTTGTCATCGTCAAATCGCATTCGTTTCATTCAGCCATTCAGCAAATTTTTCACGTTTGAATAACAATTTGACACCATTGTAAATTACAAATCCGGTATCTCTGTTTTCGTCGGCGATCTGCTGCAATTTTCTTTCGCCAATGTTAAAGTACTGGGCGGCTTCTGAGAGCGTCAGCGCATAACGTAACCATAAGGGCACTTCGTTATTTTTCATATTAATACCTCCAATTCTCAAAATTTTTATTTCGGTATTAATATGTTATTTTTTCCATAAAACAGCAAAAAATCAGGTGATATCTTGTAATCTATCCATTTCTCTCACATTTTATCAATTTTTCTTCTGTTTTCAATTATTTACCCAACAAATAATAATCCCTTCTATTTTCAATTCTAATTTTTGTGCTATACTGTTTATAGGAAAATTATTTTGAAAGGAAAATAGGATGAATTATTGTATAATAATGAAATATTCTTCGGAAGAAAAATGTTATATTGTGACCGTCCCGGATCTGCCGGGTTGTATGGCTGACGGCAAGAGTCCCAATGAGGCATATGAAAATGCTAAAAATGTGATCGGGGAATGGATAGATACGGCAATGGCAACAGGGAGGGAAATCCCGGAACCAGCTTTTGGACAGGATAATTTTTAAGGGACAGCTTTTTAAGAGCCGTCCCTTTCTTTTTTTTCTTCTATATCTAAAAGAAAATGAAATCTATTATTTTCCGGAATAGAGATTGATTATTAGCCGCTGCTACCTGCTGGAACTCATCTTGTGTCTGTCGCATCGTTTCAAATTGCTGTTGTTGAAATTGATCCTGCTGCTGTTGGAATACCTCTTGTTGCATAGCATCCTGCTGGTAGTACAGGTCATTCATACAACCGAAATCATCGAAGCCACTGTTAAAATCATTAAGACCACCAAAATCATCAAACATTTTTGTATACCTCCACGTTATTAATGCCTGTAGGCTCTGGTATCCGGATACCCTCTTCATTTGCTGCAGTTATCCAGGCCTGTTTCGCGTCCTCAATCGCAGCTGGAATATCTTGCCATTGTTGACAGCACGTGATACATCCGGGAAGATCTGGAATAGATACGGTATAACCGCCCTCGATTGGATCCTCTGTGATTAATATAGGATATTTTACGCTCATACTCCTATGCCTCCATTTTTGTACTGGTGAGCCAATCTGTAAAATGTGGTCCGGCTTAATCCTGTTAGTCCCATCGCTGCAACTGCGGTAATCTCCCCACGTGTCCACCTCTCCATAACCTCACGGTAGTTGCTCGGAAGTTGCACTTGCGGCCTACCGTAGTCCCTCCAGGCCGGCTTGTCTCGGATCCTGTCAACGCCCTGTGTCTGCCTTTTGTGGGTGTGCTCTATTTCGTGGCTAATCACGTAATCCAGGGTGCTTATTACGGTATCCAGGATCATTGTTGATATTTCCGGATTGCAAATTGTGGTTGTTGGGATATCCAGAATTTTCACATGGATATTGTGATCTCGATAATACTGCAGTTCCTGGCGTGCGCTGCGTTTGCCACCAAGTGCCTCCAGATCGTAAATCACAAGGGTATCACCTGGTTTTAACAGGTGGTTTTTCAATTTTTGGTACTGTTCTCTGTCTGGTATTTTTCCGTGAAAACGTTCGGTTACAGTATTATCGTCAGTTGCTCCCACCGCTCTCAACTGTTTTCGATGAGTGGCGGTCCTGTACGTAGATATGTAATAGTATGTTTTGCCTACATTGCTAATAGATCCTCCTAGTTGTTAATTGTCTTAATATCAGACGCCTCCGGGTGTTGCCGTATGTAGTGGGATTTGTCCGGCCACCAGCTCTATCATATAGGATGGTGGGCTTTTTGGAATATTATTGCTAGGTTACTATAATTAACAGAGTGGTATTTCTGCCAGCGTGTAATCAGGGTTACTGTCGGTAGCAATGCGGATACTTTGGAGTTGTTCTTGTTGACTGATGGAATTTCTACCTATTATATGTCGTAGGGACATACTGACAGTTCTGTTAGCCTCCTCTGGCGTCAGTCCGACATAATTGATTAATGAAAATTCTGTTCTTTGGAGAACTTCGTCAATACTTCTTTCTACGAGTTCGCTCAGGTAATAGATCTGGCTTTCCGGCATATTATGCGCTCCTTTTCTTTTACGGGATTGCGGGGGATCTCTAGGCTGGTAATAATTACAGGCTGTTAAATCAAATTAGCAGCTAGTAATATTTACATGCTCAGAGCTCCCCGGTAAAACCTCATCTTCATTTGTAAAAGTTCTTTTTCTGGAAATACTTTTTGAACACTAAACCATTTTTTATGGTTCATATAAATAAGAAGAATGACTTTCTTCTCTTACAGATCTGATATATACATTATAGAACGACCGTCCCAAAAAGTCTATTGGCACACTATCCAAAAGCTATTGTGTATAACTCTCATCCAATTCATTTTAAAAACTGACAACATCATTCAAATTCCTATAAGAACAAACGCATACAATTTTTTATGCTCCAAAAGCATTTTCTTTATGAAATCTGCACAAGATTCTGTCGTCTTCTCTCACTTTTCCCCTTAAAAATCATTCGTCATTTTGCACAATTATATATTCAGATATCTGAATAAAAATTGAAGTATCCCAAAAAGCATTCCAAAAGTAAAAGTGATGAAAATACTATTTATCCACATAAACCCTATATTTTGCAAGCATTTCGTGCTACTATTTCCACATAAACTTATATAAAAGAGGTGTTGTGCAAAATGACGAATAAAGTTGATTTTAGCGAATGGAATCCAGACCGGCTTGAAACGGATGACGAGGATTTGATGAGAACAATTTATGCGTATTTCTGCAATGGCGGATACCCACACAGATTACAGGAAGCTATTGACACTACTATCCAGATTTTAGATTCAGGAGACAATACATACCTGGAAATCGAGGCTCTTATCATGGAGCTTGCCGGTGCAGCCGATCTGTGGGGGGGGTCAACAAGGATTCCGGGCAGCAGTTGAATTGTTATCCGGTAACACATTCAGAAAAATTTTTGACAAGGAGGAACCTGATGGAAAATGAGGAAAGAAACGAAACCATTAACGAGCTGTATGGGAGCGTCCAGGATACTCACAATTACGGAAAAACCTATTACTACCAGCAAGCCAAGGAAATAGCTGCTGTAACAGCTATTGCGATGATCCGCGACGGGGTGCCTCCTGTTGATATCAGGATATGTATTGATAACTGGTATGGCGTAGAAATCCCCGAACATGCAATGAAAATTTTAGAAGCAGAGGCAAAATCCGACGAGGAAGAAGAACAGCTTACCGGCAAGAGGAGAACAGATCTCTCACCATCCAGTCTCCGTGATCGATGCTGCCGGATCCGCAAGGCCAAGCGCATGTGTGAATGTGGCGTGTCGCCGGATATCATTCACAGCGTTTACCCAGAGCTTTCTGAGGAAGAAATCGACAATATCTGTTCCAGTGTTGACAGTGACAATACCGGAACAGAGGTTGATAACCTGACACTTAGACAATTGCAAGAGGTAGTAGCTACTCCTCTCAAAACAACAGTAGAGCGCGTAGCGTATCTCCGCGGTCGCTGGGACAAAGCCAAGGAAGTCGTGCAGGATCTATATTGTAATCACGGCGGGAATAGCCATCCTGTTTACGACTTTTTCCAAGACTCTGATATCAAATATGAAGATATCATCGGATGGAAAATGGAAGCTCAGCAACATCTGGAGCAGAAAGCTATAGAAAAACGCGCGAAAGAAATCGCTCTCCGCCTTTTACGCGCCGGCATGGATCCAGCCGCCACCAAAGCCAGTATCAAAGAATGGTTTTGTGTAGATTTGTCCGATTCCGCCTTTGAATACCTGGTAGGACAGGTAGAAATAGAGAAAAATTTTTCTAAAATCGCTGATGCGATAGAAGGGAGACCTGGAAATGTCAATCCCAAAAACGAATGAGTCTGTTGATACTATAGACATTATGAGGATTTCTCAAGAACTAATCTTGAAAAATAGGACAGCATACAAACATCTTGCCGCTGATATCCCTGTTCAGCAAATCCTGGATGAGATCATCCCTCAATTAATCAGTCTGTACAAAGGTCACGTTGTCCAAATTATTCAATTTGAAAATGATCTGGCATACATTAACCTGGCTGTTCTGTTTGACGACTCCTATACCCTGACTATGCATCAATCAAAAATCGGAAAAAGTCGTAAATTAATTCACAACATAAACGACAAATACGGGCCTGCTACTATTACTATAATTAACTGTCGGTATAGCGATATACAAGATCCAGCAAAGAACAGTACTCATCTCTACAAGGCCCGAAGCGGTGATGTAATCTGGACTCGCAAGGAAACAGAGGAAAACAACCATGAATGAAGAAAAATCAAAAATTATAGCGGAATTAGCTGATTACGTCCGATCTGATCTGCCGGTACAGGAAATAATAGATAATTTTCAATATTTAATTCAAAAACTTGATTATACAAATCGAGTAGCTGCGATCACGAAGGCAATCGAACGACTCAACGATGGCTGCACGTACGACTACGTAGCGGCCGGTCTCAGAGAATGGTATGGAATAGATATATCCTCTCAAGAGCTGGCGCTGCTCTTATATGGAGCAGAAGGGCTTTTACCGCGTGAAATACGATATAAACGACAACTTGCAAAACAAGAGAAAAAAGCGAATCAAACCGAATAATCTCCTCACAGAAAGAGACCCACTCACCGGGTCTCTTTTCCATATCTCCCCAAAATCGCTTCAAAACCCTATAAAATCGTCTAAAAACCTACCAATATCACGCCAAAACCGTTTTCTTCCCGACATGTATGTCGGGAACATCAGTTGCCGCTACCCTAATTATGTCACATACGGCATTTTTAATTATCATTTATGCCATATACGGCATTAACAACTTTCCTTTATGCCTTATACGGCATTTTTAATTATCGCTTATGCCTTATACGGCATTTTCACCGTTTAATTATGCCACATACGGCATAAAGCAACTCCTTCTAAAATATCGGTTATGCCGTATGCGGCATTAATGACTTTCGGTTATGCCGTATTTGGCATTTTCTATTTCTTCTCAATATCTGTTCTGATATACCCCGTTTTAAAAAATCCGTATTTTTCTAAAATAGATCTTCTTTGAATAGGATTTTGCGCGCCGTCCTTTTTCTAAAATAGAAATTTTAGGATGAGTATGATCCGATCTCTTAAAAATGCCAACTTTTACGGAAAACCAATAAATCTAAAAGTTGGCAGAAGAATTGAGTAAAATATTCCTAAAAACAAAGCAAACCGTTCTATAAATCATATAAACATTGCTATTTTTTCAACTTTTATTGTTCTTAATGTCAACTTTTATGAAAAAATGTCAACTTTTTGTTCTAAAAAAACAAGTGATTTTCCTAGAAGAGAGCAACTTTTACTCCCCTAAAAGTTGATGTTTAAAAGTTGAAAAGGACCGGTCTCCCGGTCCTACTGATTAATAAATTCTAATGTATCAGACGCACCTGCATAATATGCCAGCTGTTCTACACGCTCACTACGAGATATTATGCAAAAAATCAGATCGTCTATAATATTCCTGTCGCGATCTGCTAGATGCAAGTTCTCGTATCATGGACAGTTTAGAGATTATCTTGCTGGCTACTCTCTAAAGCATATGAGAAACGCTATAATAGATTTATTTCATGTGTTAGACACTATCCACCGCCTTCTAACTGAATCCAACGGAACTCATTTTG
>UMLD01037753.1_pt1 | contig 30251 bp, 44 predicted proteins | sample 1966491 | NCBI WGS metagenome assembly UMLD01 (sample SAMEA4836191, study PRJEB28245) | human gut metagenome | biome: gut microbiome; material: fecal sample | place: Denmark | collected 2008
CATACGAAAAGACAGCCGACCACTGCCGTTCCATGCTCGGCTATTCCGGCTCCATGCCGTCCGAGATACCGAATCAAAGCGAGGACGCGAAATGAGCAGAGCAATCCGATATGTAGAGTGCACCCACTGCGGCGAGACGGTGGGCACATATTACGTGACCTGCCCGTACTGCGGATACAGACTGGCTGTGCACAGTCTGCCACCAAGGGAGAAATGTGCGGACTGACACAAGTCACCACCGATTGAAAGGAATTACCATGACCTGCTATCTCGTAACGGACCAAAAACTGCGTCACGCAATATACTCGGCCATAAGCGCTATGGACATTGACAAGCAAGCTGAGAATTACACCATCGAATCAACTGCCAAAGTCTACGATAAAGTCCTAGAATTATTGGCCTCATCGAAGACCACCGAATCGGAACAAACCGAGAATCCCAAACAGGCTGCTGGCCGTGAAATCGATACGAGCGCGTACCCATTTATCCAACTAGAGGCAGACGAACTCGTCCGGATGATCTGTGACGCCTACCAAACCGGCGTATTTTCAGGAAAGGAGCAATCATGAAATTCACGAAACGCGCATACGTCAAAGTGTGGCAGAACTGCCCAGAAGACGAACGCGAAGACACCACCATAACCCTCTATGACTACGAGGACGCGAACGGACTCAACAGTATCCCGGTAGCCCTGCTCTATCTGCTGGAACGTTATGCGTTCGTCAACAGTATGGACGAATTCAACATTCTCGAATGCTGCCTTACAGCTGAATCGTTCGATCTCATAGGCTTCGTCAAAACCTACCGGGGCATGCTCAGCAAAACCGGCGACTTCTGGACACCGATGAAGTTCATCACCGCAAGCCCGAAACCCGTGGACGGTATCCCACCCGTCTCCTACTGCCCACGCTGCGGAGCGTTGATCTGGCCTGACACCACACAACGCTGCATCAACGGGCAACCGGAAAACGACGCCGAATATTACCGACGTATCCGCGAAATCTACAAGAACAACCCCGACCCGCTGTTCTGCCACAATTGCGGGCAACGCTTCAAATACGTCGGCCAAGGCCAACTAGCCTACAAGCATCAAAGCAACCGAGTCGACATCCTGCGCACGCTCAAACTCAAAGCGGAAACACAACCGACGTTCGACCTGGCGGAGCTCACCCAATGATCGGCGAACCATTATCGTTCAGCCTGTTCATCCCCGGCATCCCCGCCAGTAAAGGCTCCTACCGTCCAATCACCGGCAGGAGCCGCACCACAGGCAAACCCGTAACCCGCCTCATACCGATGGACAAGAAGGAACGCCCGTGGCGCGACCACGTCCGCGACACCATCCTCAGCCACAAACACCCAACCATCCCACCCAACTCATACATCAAAATAGAAACCACGTTCTACCTTCCACGCCCCAAAACCATCCCACCCACCAAACGCAAACACCCCACAGTCAAACCCGATATAGACAAACTCCAACGCGCCCTATACGACGCCATCACCGAAACCCAAATCTGGCGCGACGACTGTCAGATAACCGACGTAACCAGCCACAAACGATACGCCGACAACACCACAACCGGCGTATTCCTAACGATCACATGGGAGCCAAACCAATGAAACCAAGAAAACCCGAAATCGACTACTTCCGCAACACCACACCCGGCTACAAGCTAGGCCGCATTCTCGGCGTCCTACTCATCACCCTAACCGTCCTACTCATCACCACCGGCACCATAGCCCTACTCAAACTCCTGATAACCTACATCCTCGCGTAAGGAACCATCATGCCCCTCAGCCAACACAAAACCGAACTAGCCCTCCAATGGCACCGCAAACACTACAACACCGAATACATCGCCCAACTACTCAACACCACCCCAGAAGAAATACAAACCATCATCAACCAACACCAACAACAAACTAAACTCAAGAAAGCATAAAATACCTCTCATGAGCAACGTAACCAGAGACGCCCACGGCAGAATCACCGGCGGCGTGAACAACCCAACCGGTAAAGGCGGCTTCCAAGAACGCCCACAAGACCGCAGCCGCAAATGGACAAAACGCGGCAGCGTGAAATACAACCTCCAACAATTCCTTGAACTCACGAACGAGGAACTCGCGGAATGGGTGCAGCGTATGGACGAACTGACCCAAGCCGAACAGATCGCCCTACGCCGTGTACTTGAATCGAAGAAGGACGGTGAGAAAGCATTCCGCTCCTATCAGGACATCGCCAACCGTACCGAGGGCATGCCCCGCCAGCAGGTTGACCAAACGGTTCAGATGTACGAGCCGCCTACGATCAACGTCACAGTGAAGTGAACAAACCCGAGTCTATTATTCTCAATAAGGCTCGGGTTTCCTCGGGTGAAGACCATACTATTGAGAATCGCGCGCACATTATGGAACAAAACGGAACATTCAACCTCGTAATCCCCAAAGCATACGAAGATTTATTGTTCTTCCTCCATGACCGTGACAATCCGCCATACCGCTACTACGACTACAGCGGAGGCCGTTCAAGCGCGAAAAGCACCAGCGTAGCCCTAGCCCTAGCGCTCGAAGCCAGCATGTACCCCACCCGCATCCTATGCACCCGTGAATTCCAGAACAGCATTCAGGAAAGCGTCAAACAGCTCCTAGCGGATATCATCAGCCGCTATCAGCTTCCCGGTTTCACCATCACCCGCGAACAAATAACACACGTCAACGGCAGTGTGTTCTGGTTCAAAGGCTTGCACGAAGACCCCGAAAGCACGTTGAAAGGCATCGAAGGCGTGGACAGGTGCTGGATCGAGGAAGCCCAGTTCATCACCGACCATAGCCTAGACGTGTTGCTGCCGACCATCCGAAAGAACGGCAGCACCATTATCTTCACCCGCAATCCCCTTACCCCGGAGGATGCGATAACCACACGTTTCGTCACCCACCCGAGCCAGCTCACCCAACAACGCACCACCCACCATCACACCACATGGCGGGACGCGGAACAAGCCGGAATCCTTCCCGAGGAAATCAAACAGCAGGTCGAAGAATCACGAAACAACCCAGACTTCGCCCACATCTGGGAAGGAATGCCATACGAGAAAACCATCAACCAGATCATAAGCTGGCAGCAACTCACAGACGCGACCGAACGTCAACCTCAAACAGACGGCGGCGTAAGCTTCGGCGTTGACGTGGCCCGATACGGAGCCGACCGAACCGCCGTAGCCATCGTAAAGGGACGCCACCTAGTAGACCTCGTGAGCTGGAGCAAAACCAGCCTCGTCGAAACAGCGGAACGCATAATAACCCTTGCCGGGACACATCATCCAAGCATCATCAACGTGGACGATACCGGCGTGGGCGGAGGAGTAACGGATATTCTCCGCAGCCGAAACCAACCAGTGAACGGCGTCAACTTCGGAGCCAAGCCCAAGCATCCCGACCGCTATCCGGCAGTCAGTTCGGAATTATGGTTCGAGTTTGCCGAACAGCTTTCGGAAATCACCATCAACCCGAATCTGGAACACCGAGCCGAACTGTTTCAGGAACTCAGCACCCGTGAATGGGCAATCAACAACAGAAACCTACGCGAAGTGCAGCGGAAGAAAGACTACAAAACAGAGAATCAGACTGGTAGCCCCGATCTAGCGGATAGCGTCCTTCTCGCCTACTACAAGCCGCTGCAACTTCCATCGTGGGACGTTGCTGTTTGCTAGGTTTATGCGTTACACCCGGTAAACTAGACGCAGGGTCTTATGACGAATCGAGGAAAAGTGAGCCTGCTGAACAATCTCCGTGAAGGTTTTATGAGCGCGTTCGACCGTAACCATGCGCCCAGTATGTCCCCCACACCGATGGGCGGGAACATTTGGCAGCCGATGGGCGGCAACACCATCCCCATGCACGACACCTACGACAACGTGTTCCCGTATGTGAACGCCATCGCCCAACGGTTCAGCACGGTAATCCCCTACGCCGTGGACGCGGACAACAGGCGCATCGACCCGGCCCCCGCACCGTTAACCGCGCTCTACGCGCCCAACGACACGTATTCATGCTTGGAATTCCTCAAGATCGTTTGCGCCACCATCCTCACCCAGTCACACTTGGATATTCTTATCTGGACAACTAACGGGCCAGGCGGAGACATTACAGCCGACAACATCATCGGCTATACGCTACTACCCTCCAACAGTCGCCAATACAATTCTTCTCGCTCGGACTGGTATCATCGCGTCACAATGGACTTGGGCGACGGAGAACGAGTCTACGAATTTTCCCGGGACGAAACCATCGCTCTCAGCTACAGCCAGCATCCGAACGACCCGACGCGCGGCATCGCTCCTGCTATGACGGTGAAGAAGTGGGCGAACGTGGACGATATGATCGCCGACTACGAGCGTGGTTTCTTCGGCAACAACGCTGTCCCGGCTGGAATGCTCGGCATCGTGTCGGAGAACACTGAGGACTTCCAGCGTAACCGCGACCGTCTCGAAAGCACATTCCGTGGCGCGGGCAACAACAACGGCATCGTTTATAACATGATTCCGGTTGACCCTATGACCCATAAGCCCAGCACCACAAGCAAACTCGTATGGGTACCGTTCCAATCGAGTAACAACACGCTGGACTTGCAGACCGTGAACGACGTGGTGAACAACCGCTTGTCGAACGCGCTCGCTGTCCCGGACATTATTCGCGGCATCGACAACGGGCAGACCTACGCCAACGCCGAACAGGCCGAACGCGCGTTCATCGAGAATACGCTGAAACCGTTGTGTATGACGGTGTGGGATAAATGGCAGTTCGAACTAGACCGCATCACCGGTGGACTTGGGTATGGCATCACGTTCGACCTCGATCTGCCTTCCCAAACCGACGTAGAGAAGGTTCAGGCCGACATCCAGAAGGTACGTATTGACTCGCTCACCCAGCTCCTGAACATGGGTGCCAGTCTGGAGTCTGCCGTGGACGCGCTCGGACTACCAGAATCGTACAAGCGCCTTGACCTGCACCAGCAGGCTCCGACACTGACTATCCCAGTAGCCGCAAAACGGTATAGCCGTAATATCAAAACGCAGGAAACGGCAACAGAGAAACGCATCCTGCCTGCCACCCGAACCTACGTGAACAGAATCATCCGAATGGCCCGCCGGTCCCAGAACGGACTCCGCGACGACTTGGAAGCCATCGGCGACCAGTGGATAAACGACGTGGAAGATGACCTGATGACCAACCTCGCCGCCTACGCCCGCCGTACCGGCTACGAATTGGAGCAAGTCATTACCGCGTGGACGGAACTCCATCCGGAAAGCTCCATTGCCGTGGAAGTCGAGAACTACACTGCCGATGATTGGCGGCAACTCTACTTCTGGACTGAACTCCCCGACACCGTGCATGAAGCCTACGTGGAACACTTGCGTAGCATCGCCAAGTCCACCAGCAAAACCATCACGAACAACGTCCTTGAACTGCTGAACCGTGCCGACGTGGAACAGTGGGACGCCGAACGCCTGCGTGACGAGCTCGAACGATTGGGCAACGATCACGCCGAGCTGATTGCCCGCTGCGAAACCGTCCAGTCCCAGCGGCTCGGCAGCTTGTACAGCGCCCGCAACCTCAGTGAAACTCTTGGCGTCCGACTGGACAAGGTATGGCGTACAAGCGGCGACGGCAAAGTGTGCGAATTCTGCCGACACATGGAAGGAACCCGAATCGCGCTCGATGACACGTATCTAGCTGAGAACGCCAGCGTCGAAATCGGCGACCGAGCCTACGTGAACAACTTCGAGAGTATGCAAACCCCGAACGGACACCCCAACTGCCGGTGCTACGAGGATTACGAGGTGGTGGAATCATGACGTATGACATTCATTGCAAACACTGCGGACGGTATCTAGGCTCCTGCGCACGCGACACTATGGTTACACTCAAGTGCCCAAACTGCAAAGGCTTGTACACGTACCGCATCGTGCTACTATGGGGGTCAGAACATTAAGCCCATTAAGGACGTTCAACCGCACCACTACCCTACTGATTGAAAGGGCCAAAAATGAAGACTCGCAAGAGCTTCGCCAACAGCGGTGCACCAGAAACCAATGGCCGTACCCTCACCTTCCTCGCCAACAGCGGCAAAGTGATGTGCGACGGACTCACCGTAGACCTGAAGACACTGAAAGCACCGTTAATCGACGGCACTCTGAAACTCGTGTCCGACCTCACCGAGTCCGACAAACTATCCCTTCCGCTCCTGATCGACCACATGCCAAGCATCGAATGCCAAGCAGGTGCAATCACCCGACTCTGGATGACCGACGCCGGACTAATGGCCGAAGCGAAACTCAGCGAGGTAGATCAAGGCGAACGGATCCGCCAGCTTGCCGCCGACGGATGCCTGACCAACAGTTTCAGCATCACCGTTGAATTCAACCAGCGTCCCGGCAAGGACGGTATCATCCACGATGGCGAACTACTGGAAATCAGCGTCGTCTATCGTGGGGCCGACCCAAGGGCCGCTTTTACCGCAATCAACAGCCGCAACAATAAGAATGGAGACACCATGAACCCGGAACTCCTGAAGAAACTGGCGCGTACCATCGCCCAGTTCAAACTCACCCCGGACGAGGCGGAACAGCTCACCGATTCCATCGGTGACATCATGCAGTCCGCTCTCGATGACATCACCGCTGCCATCACCAACCAGAAGGAAGGCGAGGGCGAGGGCGAGGGCACTCCGGCACCGGAGGAACCCGTGCAGACTTCCAACGGTCGCCAGACCATCATCATCAACAAAGCCAACCACGCCGCCCACCAGTCGGGTACCGTGAAGTTCTCCCACGACCGTAAGACGTGGCTTGACTCCGATGATGCCATGATCGCGTTCGAGCGTGCCCTTATCGACACTGACAACAAGGGTGTCGAAGCGTTCCACCGTGAGTGGGCTGACACCGTGAACCGTAACATGTCGGACACCGCATCGTTCGGCGTTGACACCACCGACGTGAACAAGTTCATCCCGACTGCGGCAATCACCACAATCGCGGACGCGCTGAACACGCGCGGCTCCGGACTGTGGAATCTGCTGCGCAAAACCGGCATGGATCGCCTCACCATCGGCGGCAACATTACTGGTCTGACTGACCAGACCCGCGCCCACGGCTACCCGGTGGCCTCCTACGGCACGAAGAAGAAGGAACAGGTGCTTTCGTTCGTGAAGCGCGAGCTTCAGGCCGATTACACCTACAAGTACATCACCCTTAACAAGGGCGATATCCGCCGCACCCAGCGTCCGGGCGCTCTGCTCCGCTACGTGTTGCAGGAACTCCCGAACTACATCGTCCAGACCATCGAACGTCAGATCACGCTCGGTGGTTATACGGATATGGCGCATTTCCGTTCGGTTGTGACCGACGCAGCAGACAAGTCGTCCGAGTGGAAGGGCAACCGTTTCGCGCTCTCCTACACCATGACGGATGACACTCCGCTGATGGACTTCGTGCGTGCCTCCCACATGGTTCGCGCCCAGGGCAACAAGGTGCTGCTGTGCAACGCTGACACCGTGGCCGACCTGCTGATGTCCGCGAACTCGAACGGCAACACGTATATCGCTCTCGGCGGTGACGATACTCTGGCCCGCGCCCTCGGCGTTAACCAGATCATTACCCCTGAATGGTGGACGGACACGGACGACACCACCACTATGGGCGTCGTCATGGCCGCGTCCCACTACGCGGTGGTTGGTGATACCTCCATCGAGGCTTTCACCAACTTCGCGCTGTCCACCAACACCAACGAGTATCTTCAGGAGATTTACGCTGGTGGCGGTCTGGACGCGGAGAAGTCCGCCGTGGTCATCAAGCCGAAGGGTGAGTGAGGTGATCTGCTATGACGATGAAACAGGTTCGATTTGTTAAGGCGGACTCGCGTAACCCGGTTCAGGAAATCGCTGAACTGGCGGTGTTCGACGCTTCGGGTAAGCCGGTTGACCCTCCGACTTCCGGTGGTGGTGACGTTGCCGATAACAGCGTGACCACGGCGAAGCTGGCCGACAAGGCCGTGACTGCGGCCAAAATCGCGGACAACGTTCTGCCGACCAACGCGACCACTGCCAAAGCTGGTCTAGTCAAACAGGCCACGCACGTTGCCGACCCGGCTGGCGAAACTCCAACTAAAGCCGAGTTCATCGCGCTCCGTGACGCCTTGGTCACAGCCGGGCAGATGGCGTCCGCCTGACACGCTACCCTAAACAGTAGCGGGACTGCACCGCAAAGGCCCTATCTCCTACAATGGGAGGTAGGGCCTAACTCATTTTCGGAAGGAGCGATCATGGACATCGACGCAAGCGTAATCGATCAAGTGGGAGAAGCAGCCTACGCGCGATGGAAGGATGCCGCGCTCGCAGACCTCGCCAACATCATATGCCAAAAAGACCTATTCCAGCTTACGGATGATTACGTGGGAATTGTCGTAGGAGATGGCCGCCACGTAGCGTTGTTGGCATGGTATTCGGATGTGACCAACGTGCAGACCACCGACGGTGTGAAGCTCGATTTTCGCGTGAACTACGATATGGGCGACGGGTGGACGCCCGAAACCAAGTACGCCAACTGTCTGACAATCGCGCAATGTCTTAATGTCGGCACGGCAGTCACCGTGACGGGAACGCACGGGTTCGCCAAGCTCCCAGCCCCATTATCTTCGGTATTGGCGGCTGTTATAGAGGCAGACCAGAACGTTCTTGAACAGACAGACCGCATCACGTCGAAGAGCATCGAGGATGTGAGCGTGAGCTATGCAACGATCAACGAGACGGCTATGGAACGCGCGTTGACCCCGTATCAGTCGCTTATTAGCCAGTGGAGCCTATGCCGGAACGGAGTCCAGACTGGTGGCATTCTCTCCATGCCTCGCAAGCATCATCAATTACCGTGGTGGCTCAACGCTCAGGATTACATGGGGGGTGACTACGCTTATGGCAACGCTCTGTGACCCGTTCCGACTGTTCCCGAACCAAGTCCAGACAGCGACGCTTTGGCGGTACACGGCTCCCGGTCTGCCTAACGAACAACTGGCCGACTTGCAGGTGATTGTGAAGCATTCAACCCAGTCCGACCAGCCGACCGAATACGGTTCGCGTATCAGCAGTCGACGCTTCCATATTCAAACGGACACGGTTCCCGAGAACTTGCGGGAAAACATGGAACTTTGGCCCGATCTCATGGTGGAATTGTCCGATGGCAGAGTGTACCAAGTCACTCAAGCCAGTCGCGGCGATGATATGGACATGGGAGAAACCCGGTTCATCACCGTGTACGGGAACCCGTATGGAAGGGACAGCATATGAGCTACCGATTACAGTTGTCCGCTGATTGGGCGCGTAAGCTCTCCACCCAACAGTTAAACAAGGGTGGCGTGCGAATGATGACGGACATTCTCAAGATGGCACGTCAGAACGCTCCCGTCTTGACTGGAGCGCTGCGTAACAGTGGCCGTTTCCAACAACTCTCCACGGTGAAGTGGCGTATCACGTTCGGCAACAGTCGCGTGCCTTACGCACGAATCCGCGAACACACGAACCGGTTGCACCCGAACACGGTACGCTACCTCCAGCGAGCGCGGAACACCGCCGCTAGCCGTGCTAAATCATATTTCAACCTAGGATAGGAACGCCATCATGATTGATCTGGCCATGTGCATGACCCTCCAAAACGAAGGTTTCGGCACTTACGGAAAGACACTGTTCTTCGGCACCAGCCCAGTACTGGACACGGGTAGCGTCACGAACGCCGAAGGAATCTGGGTCAACGCGAACACGGTTGACATCAACGGCGATCTGTACACCGATCAGCTCACTATCAGTAGCCGCTATTTCAACGTGATCGAACAAGGCCGTCTGATGCTCCGACTCCTGCACTTCGTCAACAATCGACTACATGACTATTGCCGACTGACCTGCAACCCCATAGCTGATATTGACTTTGTATCAATCCGCGTGCATCCGGCTACCGCAATCGACATGGACGCCATCGACGGGGAAGGCCGCTGGGTGAAAAGCATCCGGTTCAACGTGGATTACAAACTCGACCTGGCAACGGTAGAATAGTAACCGTCCATTAGTCGCGCGTGTGCAGTCCCGCCCGACGAAAGGACATTACAATGGCCTCCTACCCCCTGATTGGCAAAAAGACCGTCTACATCGACGACCTCGTAATCAGCCCCGACTACGTGCAGGACGAAGCAGGCAGCATCACTCTGACTCCCGGCACTACCGAGGTTGCTTCGCAGTCCGGCACTATTAACGTGCCGAACGGTTCCTACGAGGAAATGAGTTTCGAGCTGAACATTATCTGTCCGAGCGTCCGCTACCTCGGTATGCTGTTTCCGGAACTGTACCATAATGCGAAGTTCAAGCGCGTTATCTCTGGTTTGATGTCCGAGACTGGTCAGGTGCGTTTCGGCGGCACCGAATGTGTTTCCAACACTCCGCGTGACATCATTATCCATAACGTGTGCGATGGTCATTCATCGGCGCAGGACTTCCGTATCCCGCAGGCGCTAATCAGCGCGGGCGGCGAGTTCACCGTGAGCCTGTCCGACCCGTTCGTGGTTAAGCTGTCCGGTTCGATGGCCTCCGGCGCGAACGGTGCCGTCGTCATGGGCGAACTTGATTTGGATGCCCCGTCGTACTACGACGAAGATTCCGGCTCCATCAAGACGGAGAACGTTCAGGTCACCGCGCTTACCGCGTCCCCGGCGAACATCTCGGGCAAGGTCGGCGATCATGTGACTGTGAATGTGATGGCGTCTCCGAATGGTGCCACTGGTACCATCACCGCCACCGTAGCTGAAACCGCTAAGGCTGCCGCTACGGACAACGGGGACGGAACTTGGGACATTCAGTTGAAGCAGGCCGGTACTGGTACCGTCACGTTCAAGGCTGGCACTGCTCAAACCGTGGTTAACTTTAATGTCGCCGCTGCGTGAGCATAAGTAACGCCCGCCACCAGAATTTTAGTGGTAGCGGGCGCAGGAGAGAAAAGGTCCCGAGAAAAGCAACATGATTCATAATATCACACGATTGGAGCAAATATAATGACTACCCCTGTTTTGAGCATCGACACCCGAGAAGCGTTCCGCACCCTCACCGTGAAAATCGACGGCACCGTGTACACCATGCGCCCGCTCGGCTCGAAGGATATGCTCACGATCTTGGATAATGCGGAGACAATCGATAAGCTGAGCTCTGGCGTGGCGAACCGTGAGACTTTAGAAACCGCTGAAAAGATTATCTTCCCGCTGGTCGAAAGCCTTATGAGTCCAGCTGATAAATTCTCCGAGTGGGCTGAACAGACCCGTAAGCGTAGCGACCTTGCCTATCAGCGTGCCATGACCGCGTTGTGCGAGCTTATGGCGAAGAACATCACGGTTGACATCAAAGGCTAATAATGAAGTCATGGGATAGCCTGCTTACTCCCGCCGAACGGGAGGCGATGAAGAATTACAAACAGAAGGAGGCGGCTCGCAAGCCGCTTCCGAGCGTTCATATCCTCGCCGAGCTTGGTGACTTGTATGGGTGGCAGGCTATCCGCGACGTGCTGGAAAACAACGTGGATTCATCCCTGATGATGAACCTGCTCAGTGAAGGACGCCGTATCCGACGGCGGCGACTAGCGGAACAATACCTCATGACGTTCGATTGCATCGCCGCCGCGTTTAGCAAGCACGGCGACCGCAGGATTAACACGATTATCGAAAAACTCGGGAAGGACGTGTGATGGCAGACTCGACACTGACCCTAGACGCCGAGATCAACACCGGCGATTGGAACGCTGGCGTAAAGGATATTCAATCGGGTAGCCGTCAAATCGAGGAGTCGGCGCGACATGCTGATGAAGCGTTTGGGAACGTTGATAAATCTTCAAGCAAGTCTTCCAGCGGGTTAGGGAAGTTCGGTGCCGTCGCCGGTGCCGTTGGCGGTCTTGTCTCCTCGGGTATCCGTATGGCTGTGGACGCCATAGGTGATCTTACCGGAGACATTATCGAAGCCTCCGACTCTGCGGACAAGTTCAAAAGCACGCTGAACTTCGCCGGACTGGATACGGGTACGATTGACGCGCTCACCGCCAGCACTCAGACTTACGCCGACCAGACTGTTTACAGCATCAGCGATATTCGCAACGTGACCGCACAGCTTGCCGCCAACGGAGTACAGGGCTTCGACAAACTAGCCGAGGCGGCAGGCAATTTGAACGCTGTCGCCGGTGGTAACGCGCAAACGTTCAGCTCTGTGGGCATGGTGCTTACACAGACCGCTGGCGCGGGCAAGCTCACCACAGAAAACTGGAACCAGCTAGCCGACGCCATTCCCGGTGCATCCGGCAAACTTCAAGAGGCGATGCTCAAGAACGGCGCTTACACTGGGAACTTCCGCGACGCGATGGAGAAAGGCGAGATCAGCGCCGATGAATTCAACCAAGCCATAATGGACTTGGGTATGACGGACGTCGCGAAGGAAGCCGCTACCAGCACCAGCACTATCGAAGGTGCGATGGGTAATCTGGAAGCGTCCGTTGTCGGCGTGGGTATGACGATTCTTGACCAGTTCAAAGGCCCGTTGACCTCCGGTATCAGCATGTTGGCGCAGAGAATCAGCGGACTTAGCGGCGTTTTTACGGGACTAGTGCAGACTATCGGCCCGATTCTCTCACAAATCGGCACAACGTTCCAGACAGCGTTTCAACCAGTTGTGGGAATGGTGCAATCTCAGTTGCTTCCGGCACTCAAGCCGCTTATGAGTGCCTTACAGAATATCGGCAATGCCATCATGCCTGCAATCCAGCCCATCGCATCAGGGTTAGCTACCGTGGCGAGCATCATCGTGCAAACTATGAGTGTCATCGCGACTGCTGTAACTCCGGTGATTAATAACATCGCCTCGTCGATTCAGACGGTGCTTCCGGCACTCCAGCCGCTAATGAGTGCTTTGCAGGATCTCGGTAATGCCATTATGCCTATTATCACGGCCGCAATCCAGACCATTGCACCAGTGTTGTCTACCTTGGTGAGCAACATCGGGCAAACCATGAGCGTTATCGCGACTGCTGTAACTCCGGTGATTAATAACATCGCTGCGTTGATTCAAGCCGTGCTACCCGCCATCCAATCAGCGTTCCAAATCTGTGGCACTTACATTCAAGGCGTCATCAACGCGGTGTTCCCGTTCATCCAAACGGTTGTCACATCGGTTATGAACGTTATCAACGCGATAATCACCACCGTATTGGCTGCGATTAACGGCGACTGGTCTGGAGTCTGGGAAGGAATTCAGAATATCGTTTCCAGTGTTTGGAACGGCATCCAGAATATCGTTTCCGGTGCCATCAATGCAGTGTCGGGCGTCATCTCAAGCGTGCTGAACGGCATAAGCGGTATTTTCAGCAGTGTATGGAACGGCATCAAGGGAGCAGTAAGCAGCGCATGGAGTGGCATCATCAGCGCCGTCAGCAGTGGCGTAAGCTCGATGATGAATTTCATCACCAGTATCCCGAGCCGTATCATGGGCGTGTTCAGCGGAGCCGGATCATGGTTGCTGAGTGCAGGCGAGAACATTATTCAGGGTCTGATTAACGGCATCACGAACGCCATCGGCGGTGCCGTATCTGCGGTCAAGAACGCGGTTAGCGGTATTATCGACGGTGCCAAGAGTCTGCTGGGTATCGCGTCCCCGTCGAAGGTGTTCGATCGTGAGATAGGTCGGATGATTCCGGCTGGTCTTGGACGTGGCGTATCGGAGAACGAGCGTGCGGCCACTCGTCCGGTGGAAGACATGGTGAATTCTCTTCTGCCGTCGTCCATCGTGACGCCCATGCCAGTTATGTCCAACCCGGTGAATTTGAACGCGAACAGTGGCCCGCGTGTGAGCGCGCCTATCACGGTGAACGCGCTTGACCCGAACGCGGCCGCTCAAGAGACTGTGAGGGTGATTAATTTCCATTACGTGTGACAAGCCGCGCGGGTAGACTGAGGGTATGGCTATCTTTACCCTTGACCCGCGCGACATCCGCCTGACCCTGAACGGGTTCCCCTTGTATGGGACTGACTCGTATGGGTGTGAGTGGCACGTAACGTTTCAGAACGTTTCGGGATTGTTCGACGGTGTTGGTTCGACCTTGCAGACCAAGGACAAAGCATGGTCGGATGGCTGGTTTAGCAATATTCCAGTGGCTCAGGGTCGCTCGATCAGTGTCGAGGGTCATATTATCGGCAAATGCACGGAAAACTGCATCAACGCTTGGGATGCGTTCAAACGTTCGTTTAATATCACCAGTCAATCGCTTGTCGTGGAGTTGGGGAACATCAGCCGTCAGGTGCAGGTCATGCAGTCGTCTTCTGCTCCGCTGGTGGAGTGGGCTGGTGTGAACATTCTCAAATTTAGTATCGGTCTGACCGCTTTGGACTCGTATCTTTACGATACTCAGTCAGTGAGCGGAAACACCGGGTTGCCGCACACTCAGGGCGGTATGACGTTCCCCTATCATTTCGAGGATATCAATACGGGCAGTGAATCAACGTGGGTGTGGTCTGAAACAACCGTGTCGGGTAGCGTGCGCCTTACGAACACGGGTAGTGCTCCGAGTCCGGTGACGATTCGTATCGATGGGCCTGTGGTCAATCCGCAGGTTGAGCATAGTCCTAGCGGGCATATCATGGCGTTCGATCTCAGTTTGGGTGATGGTCATTATATTCTTGTCAACGGTGCCACGCATGAGATTCTTATAGATGGCACCGACCCGGCACGTGGCAGTGTGACCAGACGCGAATGGAGCTACGCGGAGGTAGGTGAGAACATCTGGATGTTCAGCGCCGAGAAACCATCTGATGACGCGAGTATGACGGTCACGTTCAACCCGGCTTACATTTAAGGAGGTGCCGGATGCCTTTTATCTCCAACCGATTGCCGCAATCGAACGGCTTATACTCGGACACGGCGCGTGTATTGTGGCAGCGTTCCGGATTGCAGTTCGTCGCCGTCACGTTGAATGACGGCACGGTGATAGCCGAACTCCCAGATCTCCAACTAACCCACCTGGCGTACCGGTTCGAGGAAACGACCAGCGAAACGGCCACGATCCCGTGGCGCAACGCTCCCCGCAATTGGGATGAAGCCACCACACCGTATCAGGCCGCCATACTCCTGTTGCGTGAATCTACCGTGTTGTGGGGCGGTATCGTGGTCAAACGCGAGCGTGCAATGCGCGGAGACGGATTAACACTGACACTGGCAACCGTCGAACACTACCTCGATAACGTGTACGTACAGGATCACACGTACACGAATCGTGACCAGTGCGAGATCGTGGAAGACCTCGTAACAACCACGCTTAAAAACCACCGTTTCAACCTCGTTGTCGAAGCGTCCCCGAGTAAGATCAAACGCGACCGCACATATGAAGCCGAAAGCGACAAAACACTGCTAAGTGCACTGCAAGAGCTTGCCAACGTTTTGAACGGGCCTGAATGGTGTACCTCGTGGCGTGCCATCAATGACGGTCATTATGAGCCTGTGATGACGGTAGCCGACCATATCGGTTCCACCACTCCAAGCACCACGTTCGATGAAAGCGTTATGACAACGTTCAATCTGCTGGAGGATTACACGAACGGGTACGGTGCTAACGCGGTCATGGCGGTGAGTACGGCGGACGCTGGAGACCGTCCGCAATCAGATTGGATGATCGCAAACCAACCTAACAGGCCCATGCTGGAATACGTGTTCCAACCGTCCACAAGCATCACGAACAAGGCGACGCTGAACGAACACGCCAAGTCCTCGTTGTTGCAGATGCAGAACGGTACCCAGACCATCACTATGGGCTTGAGTCTGCTTTCCGCTCCGATGGTGTACGAGGAATGGAAGCCGGGCGACCTCATATCGTGGACAGTGGAAGAAGACGCCGAACATTTCCCCGACCATAATCACGGTAACGCCCGTATCATCGGGTACGAGATAGATTTAAGTCAGTCGTGGACTATCACACCTATATTGCAGCAGGAGGACACGAATGCCGAGCAAATTCAAGTTCAGTCTAGATAGCGCGGACGCTACAGCACGCCAGTTCTCGGACATTAAACGCCAGTTACAGGAACTGCCGCCGAGCATTGTCAACAGCGTTAAACCTATGGTCGATCAGATCACGAAAATGTATGAGGAAGTGCAGACGCTGACGAACAATCTTGACCAGCGTGTGCAGGAAAGCATCACCCGCAACAGCTATACCCGTGCCGAGATTGACGTTAAAACTCAGACGTGGAACTGGGGTGTATTGGCTCCCAATCGTGGTGGTACTGGTATCGCCAACGCTTATAACAATGTGTTTGCGTCAGGCTCTTGGCGGGCCGTGTGGGTGTTGTCTGACGGCACTATGGGCACGGCTCAATCGATTCGTGCAGTGAAGACCGATATCGTGGACGCCGACGACTACATTCCCGTTGCCGCTCTCCGCAAAGTGAAGTGGTGCATATATCGGATGAAGGATGACAAGAACCAGAATCTTGATGATGCTCAGCCGTTGGTCGGCATGATCGCCGACGATCTGGATGAAAACGGATTGGGGTTCTTCTGCGAATATGATAAAGACGGCACGCTGGTAGGCATCAACTATCCCATGCTTGGTGTGGCGGCGCTCCGCCTCGCTCAACAGGTAGCGGATGAATTGGACGCGCTCAAAGCTAAGGTTGACGCTCTATCCACCGACGAAGATAAAATAGGTGTAGACGATTCGGAGGAATGATTATGGCTATCATCATGCACCCGCTTACCGCGAAGAACGGTTCCCCGGAGTATACGGCGGACGATTACAGGCACGCCATTAATCCTCTATTATTGCCGTCCGATGGTAGCGCGTTCAACGGTTTGTCTGGCATCCGCTACGGTTCTCCGAGTCCTCTGGTCACGGTGAGCGGCCTGACTGCTACGGTCAAGCCTCATTGCGGTACCATCAGCCCGTGGGATGGCCTCGGCGCATACACCTACGCCATCACCACCAATACGACCGTGCAACTCGCAGACTTCACCAACAGTTACAAGATCGCGGTTACGGTGGAAGACCCGTCACAGTCTCACGGTACGACTCCGCGCGGCCAGCTCAAGGTGTTTACTGCGGGTACGCCTGACTCGAATATCAACGGTCTTGTGATTGCCGAGGTTAACGCTGGTGTGGCGTCTGATGTGGCTCCGATAATTCGTAATAACGCAATCCTGATGGCGCGTAATCTTGAACAGCTCAACACCATTGACGCGGTGGACGGGCAGGAGGCTGTGACGATGGCCGATAATGCTCATTATGTCAGGAACGGCGGCAAGTGGGTTTCAGATGCTCCTAAAACAGTTTCCGCAGATGGTTGGAGAATATTAGAATGCGTCAGAAACGGGGTTTGCACAATCAACGCAGACCGAACATATCAAGGCAACACTCCATCTTTCAACCGTTATATCAATGGATATAAGCCACCTACGCCTTGTACCGATTCTCACGGTTTATTAGCGGGCCATGTAGGAAATCAAGTAGTTTCTTACGGATATTGCGCTGTTTACGGTACGTCGGGATTGCTGATTTCGTTCTCCGGGTATGGTAATTCGGTTAGTTTAACGGCAAGTATCACATATCCAGTCAAGCGATAATGGTTAATCGCTACCAATATTGGCCGGAGAATCAGCTAATCTCATGAACCGCCGTTGAGATGGTTGCCGGACGTGACTATCATTCCAGTACGGGAAAGCGTGTTGATCCACATCTCCCAATTGCTGTTCATGATAGTGGGTATTATTTTCAAGATCTAAGATAAAATCATGATGGAAATTATCACGGCAATCATCGGCGTAGGCGGCGTAGCCCTCGGAGGACTCATAACATGGCTAGCCAACCGTAGGTCAGACCTGACCAGCGCATATCAGGCACTGGTTTCCGCGCAGGGGGACATGAAACGGCAGATCGATGCCCAAGACCAGAAAATAAACGCGCTAATAAAACATCGTGATGAGTTGCAATACACGATCGATCTTGAGACGGGCTATATTCGCGCGTTGGGGCATTGGCTGTCCCAGTTCTGCGAGATTATCGAACCTGAATTTTTGGAGAATCATCCTAAACCGTCGTTGCCCGATGATCTACGCGACCGTATTGTATCGCTTGAGGAACTGGCCGGAGATAATGACTAGCCTAGCATGTTCACGTACATGAAACCTTTTTTTTCAAGCATAGTGCCAGTGACGTTACTGTTCGTGATGATAAAATTATCCTATGAGACGTTTCAAACGGTGCATGATCATTATCATGTCGCTCTTCGTCGTCTCGTTCATAGTCCACGTCCTGATGACGGCCTACGCCGTTTTATGCATGGCGTGGCTGTTCTTCTACACAATCAGCCTATAAAAGGAGTTTCAATGGCTTTGAACGGTATCGATATCAGCAATTGGCAGGCTGGCATCGACTTGTCTGCCGTGCCGTGTGATTTTGTTATCAGCAAGGCGACGGAGGGATGCTGGTACGTGTCAGCGGATTGTGCTCGGCAGGTGGAACAGGCGTTGAGTCTGGGAAAGTGTGTGGGCGTATACCATTACGCCAACGGTGGTAACCCTGTCTCCGAAGCTGACTTTTTTGTGAACAATTGCGCGAATTGGGTCGGCAAGGTCGTATGGTGCTTGGACTGGGAGCAACAGGGTAACGGACTGGTCGGGTCTGGCGCGTCTGCTCAGCAGTGGATTAGGTCGTTCTGTGACCGCGTGTACGAGCGTACAGGCTCCCAGCCTATCGTCTACACGGGAGCGTCCATGCTTAACGACGTGCAGAACATTGGTGATCGTGGATTGTGGGTAGCCCAGTACGCGAATATGGACGCTACTGGGTATCAGGATACGCCGTGGAACGAGGGCGCATATGCGTGCGCTATCCGCCAGTATTCGGGCAATGGTCGTCTGCCCGGATATTCAGGCAGTCTTGACCTTGACAAGTTCTACGGTGATGTGGATGCGTGGAATGCGTATAAGGCGGGTCATTCGAGTGTGACCAACGTGCCGACGCCTGCCGCTCCTGCTCCGTCTGCTCCCGCGTCTGGCACGTACATCGTGCGCTCCGGGGACACGCTGAGTGGTATTGCGTCGATGTATGGGACTAGCTGGCAGGTGCTGGCGCAGATTAATAATCTGTCTGACCCGAATCTGATTTATCCGGGTCAGGTGCTGAATGTCAATGGCACTGCCAATACTGTTCAGCCAGGTAGCGACACGTATACGGTGCAGTCGGGGGACACGCTGAGCGGTATCGCCGCCAAGTACGGGACTTCGTGGCAGACCATCCAGCAGATTAACGGCATTGCCGACCCGAATCTGATTTATCCGGGTCAGGTGCTGAAGCTGCCGGGCGGCGCACCGTCACCGTCCGTTACGACGTACACTATCCAGCCCGGTGACACATTGAGTGGTATCGCCGCACAGTACGGTACCAGTGTTCCCAATCTAGTGGCGTTGAACGGTATCGCCAACCCTGATGTGATCTACGCGGGCCAGACGATTCGCATCAAGTAGACTATTCGATAGGAGGTTTGTTATGGACATGAATACTGGTGAGCCGACCAAGGACGCCGCGATCAATAACGAAGTGGCGGACGGTAATGATAATTACGTGCCGACGTTCAACGCAGCGACTCGTAAGTGGGCGTATCTGATTTCCGGACTGATCGGTATCGCCGGTGCGGTGCTGAGTTTCGTGAGTGCCGTGCCGGACATGCCGTCGTGGGTGGCTGTGCTGGGTGGCGCTTGCGCTCTGGTCGGCTCCGGCGTGGCTGGAATGTTCGGCGTCCACTACGCAGGCATCTCCAAGTGAGGTGATGATGACAATCGCATTGCTTGCAGTCAATCAAGCAATCATGCAAGGAGCATAGCCAATGTTCGAAACATTCCAAACCCTCATCAACGCCGGAGGCTATGACCTCGCTGACTTCACCGAGCGCATCAAGACCATGTACGTGATGGGCGAACTCACCGAGGATGAGATGAAACAGCTACTCGAACAGGCGCAGGATAACGCCAAGCCCGACGATTCCTACGCCCCATTGGCCGACCGTGTGAAGGCCATTGAGGAATGGGAGACGACCATCGAGGAGCGTTTAAGCAAGCTGGAATCAGGTTCATCGACCGACCCCGGCGAACCCGAGAAACCCGGCGACAAATGGCCGGAATACAAGCAGCCGACCGGTGCGCACGACGCCTATCATGTAGGCGACAAAATCACCTACAACGGGAAACACTATACGTGCATCTACGACGGTTGCGTGTGGACTCCAGACGCTTACCCGCAGGGGTGGCGTGAGGAAGCGTGAGCCACATCAGCATCGAACCCGCCGAAACGTTCAACGAAAACCCTACGGCCTACACCGGAGGAACCATGCCATTCCCCCGAGCCGCCGAAAAATACTTGGAGGACCGGAAGTGACACGTCTAGCCATCGCAGGCGGCGCATACCTGCTACTGCTCGCGCTCATCATCATATTCAATCAGGGTGCGCACGGGCATTGATTTTTCGTAATCTACACTGGCAACTCCAAGTGATAGACTGGGGTTGCTCCTTTCGAGCGATGGTGTGATGACCGAATGAACTAGCCCGGCACTGGTCTTGACGACTGGTGCCGGGCTATTCTTTCTTTTTTCAGTTGTTCAAGAGGAATTCTCGATTTCGGTATTCGCTGAACACTGGAACGTCTTCTGGATAATCGTTGTAGGCGCTGACCAGCCATCCTTTTACGTATGATTCCTTTGGGTGGGCGTGGATGCGTGCGTGGCATCCCATAGTACCCGAGCCGCACACGGTAATAAGATTGCTGGGGAGGTTCAGTCCTTCCCAAGCGTGTGAACGCATACGCCTATGATGCAGATTAAAAGCGGAGGCGCTTAATGTTCTCCCACAGATGAAGCATCTGCCGTGGTCTCGGTGGAACACTTTCATACGGGTTTCGATATCAGGGTCTGTTTTGCTCACTCGGATACTCCTTCGCAGTGGAAGAAGTACAAGGTTATCGGGGCGACGAGTTTGAAGAAATATTGTCTATCGGTGTCTGTCTTGCATTCGTGAATGGCCGTGATCTTAACGCCTTCAACGCTGCCCAGAACGTCGTAGAGTTTGAGGAACGCTTTGGCGTCTTTAATCCCGATTTGTCCGAACGTGAGTTCCTGTCCGAGTCCTTGGGTGTCGATGATTTCCTGTGCTTGTGGGGTTTTCTGTAAGAGGTTGATGATCGAGGTCAGATAGTTGATGGTGTTCATTGTTGCTCCTTTGGTGTGATGATGATTGGATTAATCGTGCAAGGTTCTAGTCTTTGGTCAGGATGTCATAGCCGAGGTGTTCGGCCAACCGCAACCGGTATTGCTTTTGTGGTTTGCGGCGTCCGGTTTCCCACATGGCTATTACGTTTGGGCTGGCGACGCCGATTCGTTCGGCTAGTTCAGCCTGTGAATACCCGTGTCGTAGACGCCAGTATTTGATGCACTGGCCGATGTTTACGCGGTCGCTGATGGTCGTATAGTCAACTGGGATGTTGCCGATGTTCTGTCGTGTGAAGAACTGGCCGGTCTGGCTGTCCTGTTCCACGGTGACTTCTTGGCCGTTGATTACTGTCTTGATTTTGTCTTGCTTGCGCATGTTTCACCTCCATACGATGTGTGATATATAGATTCTATCACATTGTTTCTGTTTCGCCAAACAGCTCACTAATGGCTTCTCGCCCGTCGTCGGTCAGGGCGAACCGCCAGCAATGACGGTGCCGACTGTTCACGCCATCCCGATCGACACGGTACACATGACCGGAACGCTCAAGCTCGATCATGCGCGTCCTCAATCCCTGCGGAGTATCGTCATACTTCGCTAAAACCGCCATCCGTTCGATTTCCTCATGGGTAAGCGGTCGCTTAGCCACCCAAAGAATCAACAGCACATGAACCTGTTGTTTGCTGAACATCACGCCACCGCCGTTTCAGCCGAGTGGCGGAGGAACGCGGCCATGCCAGCGGCCACAATCCACCCGACCACCCACTTGACTCCGAACCGGACCTGGTTGATCTTGGCTGCCATCGCCCACACCGGAAGCGACACCCACGGGCTAAGACACCAGCCGCAATAGGCGAGTTCTCCGAGACTGTCCACGTAATCCTTGGTCCACGTGGGGAGCGAGTTGGACAGGTTCTCGGTCTTTACGGTCAGCTTGCGGCGGAGCGCGGAGAACCTATAGCCGGGGCCGGGCGAGAGCTGTACGACAGTGGTTACGTATCCCGCCGTGATTCCAGCCGAAAGCACGGCAGTCCACCAATTGCCATCATTCTTCATTGGGCTTCCTTTCCTCGTGGCGACGCCAGCAGTGATACCGCTTGTCGTAATCCGCGTACAGGCTTTCGTAGAGTTGTTTCGCCTCGTTGGTGGCTTCGTCGTGGTCGAACCCGTGCTGTTGCAAGACGTATTGAGCGGCACCGACCCAGATGGAGCGGCGAACGTGCTGATACCAACGGTCAAACAGTTTGCCGCACACCTTGTCATGCTTGTCGTCTCCGAGAAAGTCGGCAACGCTCTCCACCACGAACTTACGCAGAGTGTTCGCGGTGATATGGTTACGGTCGAACAGTTCCAGCACATCGCTGGTTAAAATGCTATTCTTCATTGGGTTCCTCCTCTTCTTCGGGTTCGTCGTCGTCCGCTAGGTAATCGTCAAGGCTGATGTCTTGCGGTTCGAAGTAAATCAATCCGTCCAGCAAGATCATCGGATAGCGCACGGTTACGCCTTGGTCTTTGGCGATTGTGCGTATCGCCCGGGCGGTGGGGCTGCCCGACGATACGATACGGAGCCTACGCCCCATCTGTTGGGCGTACACGTGGCACGTGCTAAGATAACCGGCGTCCTTCCGATTGCATGTGGGGCATCCGTCGAATAGTGCGAACATGTCATGGCTTTCCAAGATCGTTGCGGTCTTCATCAGAACGTCACCCCCAGAGCGTCGGCCAGCACATCGGAGATATGGAGCGTGGCCAACTGGCGACGCTTATGTTCCTCGATCTCTGCGGTAATGTCCTTACGGTACACGGGGATGACCTGATGGCTTGCCTCTCCGACCACGCGCGGGTCGAACATCGAGAAATACAGGACTTCCAGCGAATCGCACACCACGAAGTACTGGAGCACCTGAGCTTTGTACTGGTCGGGGATGAAGTCGAAGCCGGCCGCCTTGGAGTCCAGAGTGTATTCGGGCAACACCTGTTCAATGACTTCGACCAGTTCAGGTTTGAGGTTGGCGATATGAGATCGCATGGCGTCCGTGTGCATCATCCACGGCACTACCGTCTGCAAATGGTAGGCTGAGCCGAGCGACTTGCATTCGATGGCCCACGTCGGCTTCTCAGTGTTCTCGTAGGCGTCTGGACTGCACGCGATACGGTCGTCGTCGTCACTCTCCCAGATACCGCAATCAGGGACGCAATCGACGGGGTTGAAGCCAAGCGTTTTGAGTGTGATCTGGATATTCTCGGGTTCGAGACGGTGGCCGCGTTCCATCGGCGGTTCACCGTCCGCTGGTTCGGCCCACAGTTCCGCGAGGAACTTCCAGAAGTCCGCACCGACCTTAAGCCGCTTGTTCTCGGCTTCGGCGTCCACGATCTTCTCATCGTAGTTCTGGGCCTTCGTGTAATACTCGTTGGCTTTGTCTGGCGTCTTCGCCTTCTTCGCTTGTTCCAACGCCTTGTCTCGGTACTCTTTAAGTTTTTCTACGTCGGTCTGAGCGTAGTGTTCCAAAGCGAGTCCGCCGCTTTTGGTGCCGGTGATACGGCCCACTCGTTCGTCGAGCCATGCCTCGGTTTCGTGGGCTTGCGATACATTGATGATCTTCATTGATGTTGTCCTTTCGGTTGGGTGTGGGCGGGTGACGAGTCCCGCCCACAAGTCTTTCATGCTGAATATGGAATGTGATTACTAATAATGGTTTGTGTTCAACTCCTTAGGTCATATATCAAGCCCAATGCCTGATATATATAATATATCACATGTTGTGGGATTAGGCAATCAGCGACACGCAGGGGGCATGTCCCAGCACCCTAGTAGGACGTGGATAATCAACGGTGATTGATGGGCGTGATTGATAGGCTCACGCCCGAAAGCCCGGAATATAAGAGGGGGACTACTTACGTTCCCCTTTCACGCCTCGCTTTCGCAGTCGGAAAGATCAATGTCAAAGCAACGCGCAATATAATCGAAGTTCTCACGCTGCTCATCGGCCGTCAACGCCTGAACGAGATTATCCAGCAGCGTTTCCGCGCCGAGCGAGTCAAGCAGCTTGTTGAAGGCAAGTTCGTTGTCAAACATTTCAGATACTCCATTCCAGCTCCCTTATTAGAACAAGAGGGCTTATAAATCGGTTTGTTTTAAGCAAAATCCCAAAAGTGCGCCAACACGAAAGGCCACTTACATTCGGTTGACGGCGTTCATCAGACTGTTCAGGTCGGTTTGCGTGAGTCCTTTCCATCCCCTGACCTGACGGTTCAGAGTCCCGTTGATAAACTCGCCGCGCGCCTCCGATGGGATGTTGTGGGAGTCCATCGCCTTGACCAGATCGGCGTACTGCTCTGCGCTGATCGCACGGTCTGCGGTCTCGTAACGCTGTTTTGCATACGCGCCGTCGTCGTCCTTATCGGGGAAGATGCCCAACACCGCGTAGAGACTATAGCGGCGTGCGTAGGTGATTGCGCTACCGACCTGCTGGGGGTCGCCGGTCACGAAGAACGGGTAGGAGCAGGCCACCATCTGGTCTGTATCATCGAAAATGATGGTTTCCACTGTTCCGATGGCCTGTCGCGTTTCTCCCGTGTTGTCGAACGTGACGCGCTGGCTGAATGCCAGACCGTACTTCTCGAAAACGGGTTTGATGGTTTTGAGTATCGTGGCGAGGTTGAGATACTTGTAAGTCCGGTTGCCTGCCTGTGCGGTTTCGTCGGTGACGAAGTTTGGGACTTCGTTGAGGACTTGCATGAACTTGTTGCTGAGATTGTTGGTTGCCATCTTAATGTTCCTTTCTGATAGTGTGATGATATATAAAGTATATCACATGTTGTGTGATTAGGCAATCAGCGATACTCATAGACATGACCAGCGCCCTAGTAGGACTGCCTAGGACGCCCTAACTGGCGAGATAACGCCAATTAGGACGCTAGGACGCTAGGACATGCATTAAGTCAGATTGGCCATGCCTCGCCGTTCGTCAGATACACATTATCCGCGTACCCGTCATTAAACTGGGCATCCAAAAGCCCGTCCAGCATTGGCATCCCTCCGAGATTGTACGCCTTCACGAAGTATACGAGGCGGTTCGTCGGCTGGTTGCCGTCAAGCACGTACATGGTGCGCGCCCACTCGGCCTCCCCGTTACGTTCCTCATACTCCCGGAACGCTTGCTCGTACACGTCGGCGGCAACGTACCCGTAATCTCCGATACGCCATATCTTGTCAGTCTCGGTGTATGTGTCGAAGTCGCGGCATTCGGGAATCAGACGGTTGTCGATGCTGTTAATCATGTCGCGGGCCTGTTCGACGGTGATATTTCTAACTGTTTCCATTGTTTCCTCCTTGGATGTATCTCAAGCCTTATCGCTTGATATATTCATTATATCACATTGTGTCTTGTGATGCAAACAAAAAAAGGCCGGGACTCGCCCGGCCTGTAATCACTCTTCCTCGGCGTCTTTCCTCGCTATCTCGATGATCTTGGATACCGCAGCAGCCATATTCTTGATTCCGTTACGTGAAGCGAACGATGTCACCTGATGCACGAACTCGTCGTACAATTCCATAGGCACCAACCCGAGCATGTCCGAGTTGCAATCATCCACGAACTGTTCAAGTTCTTCGTATTCGCGGGTCAGAAACAAAAACTCCACGTTCTTGTACTCGTACTTCACATTCAAACCGTTCAGGTTGATTTGCTGCGGTTCGACGTGCGGTAGGCTGTCCTGATCGAGTCCGCTGAGCAACAAGTCGTCTACGTTGTCCATCTGAGTGACCAGCTGCGCCAGTAGTTTCTCGTCGGCGTGGCCGGTGAGTTCGTTGGCGGCTATCTGCTTCGCCGTTATGGTGGAACGTGTCATAGGCTTCGTGTCCACGATAACCGGGATACGTTGGATACCGGCGCGGGCGGCGGCTCTTGTACGATGATGGCCGGAAACAATACTTATCGGCCCTTCTCCGTTCGGTTGCGAACAGTACGGCAATGACTCCAGCATCCCTCGTAGCTTGATGTTCTGGGTCAGCGCGTCGAACTTACGTGGTTCCATGACCTGCGCGTTCAGGTCTTGTTCCTTGAGGTTTACCACGTCAACCCACTTGATTACCAAACCGTCGGCTATGGTCATTTCTTGCGACGTGTCGACATCGGCCATTATTTCCTCCTGTTCTCTTTGGCTAGGAACTGTCCGAGAATGTTCCTTAAGCCGATCTCTTCGTGCCAATCGCTCTTATACTGCAATTGGTACTGTCCGTTTTTACGGTCGCGTCTGTCCAGTTTCATCAGGCCGCGAAGTCCCTTGGCTTCGGGGTATCGCGTGTACTCAACGGTTGCCAGCCCATCGCACGCATCGACGAGTATCTGTGTCTTGGGCGTAGCGCAGAGCTGGAACGTGGAACGACGTAACGCTATCATCGTGACCAGCTTCGTAAGCCGATACCGTTCGTGGGATACCCCGAATGCTTGACGCAATACCGCGTAGCGAATCGTGTACATGGGATTTGGCAAACCATATCCGATGATCCCGGCAACGTAACCGTCGATTAGTACGAGAACACACATCGGGCTCACGTTTCCCGATATCCTATGCCGCATCACTTGCAGATACGAGTCTTGGGCCGCGCTATCGCGTAACGGTACGACCTTGATTTCGGAACGTTCGGTAATCTGATGATCTCTGGGCAATATCGGTATCGGTATCTCCGCCGATTTCGACGACGCCACAGTCACCATGTTCCCGCCGACAAGACGTTTGACCTCGTTCGGACGGTTGGAATTCATGTAAATCACACTGTCCAAACCCAGACGCCTAGCGTAGACCGGGCTATCAGTTGCGGCGTTTCCAGGCGTTTGCTGCTGCTGGCAGATCAGCAACGCCTTACGCCCATCGAACAGCTTGCAGAGCTTGGGAATATCAACGGGAGCATTGAACACGTTGTATTCAGGTTCCGCCCATTGGAACCTCCCCCCGGTCTCGAAGAACTTTTCATAAGCTCCTGGATACGTAGGAGGATTGGCGAACACGATGGTGTGCGGGTCGTCCATAATGCGTTCCGCATACTTCATCGGGTCGGTGGGCTCGTATCTCAGCCCCCCCAACTTGACCATATTCGCTGCGATTCGCTCCCGTAGCTGGCCGACGTGTTCCGAATCGTTGATGTCAAGATCAGCCAGAAGTTCACGGTAGTAATCGATATCGTCGTGCTTGCTGAGACGCATACGATATTGCGCCATGATTACGGTAGCCGCGTCATCCGCTGCGTTCCCGGAGAGTGGCACTGGAGAACCGTCAACGGTTGCCCGCATTTCGGTGAGAGGCGTCCCGCTATATGCATATCCGAGCGCTGCGGTGTACGCCCACACGTCGCACGCCTCGATTTGCTCCGGTTTCCAGCCGTTCTCCACGGCGACCATGCAGTTTGCGAAGGCTCCGGCGTACAGTTCGACGTATCGCGTATACCCTGACGCGGGTGCCTGCCTAAACAGATTCCCATTCCAATCACGTTCGGGCTTATCCCAAGTGTTGAGGAACAATATGGACGGTGAGTTGAAACCTGCCATCAGACCGCCCCCCAAGAGTCGAACTTGGTGCCTCCCAATTCGAGATTGGGCGCTCTGTCCGGTGAGCTAGGGGCGGAATAGCAACGGTCATTAGAATAGCACATTTTGGGCGGCCTCCAAACCTTTTTGTAATTCCTTGACTTCTTCACCGGTCTTTTCCTGCCACCATTGGGCGAAAATCGTTCGGTGGCACAAGCCTTTTCTTACGTCATCGAAGCATAGAAGCACGATGTCTTTACCGCCGTTGAGTTGCGATATCGTTTCAAGTTCCGTTCTGATGCGGGCGACCCCGTGTGAGTCCAGCATGGCACGATACCGTTCGGTGAATTCTTCGTCGGTTCCGTCCATGAACCATCGGCCCGGCGTCACTGTTTTCGCCGATGCTGCGATTGTGTATGGGAGTCGCCATCGTGGCGAACCGTACGTTATGCGTACCGGTATGCCTTGTGACGGGGTGAAGTCGTGGTATCGGTTTGTGTAGATCTTCATATGCATCCTTTCCATGCAATGTGTGATATAGATATTATATCACACTGTTGGTTCTTGTTGCAAATTGCCCACATTCTTAACTTCGTCTGGGAAGAATTCCCTTTCCAAAGCCTCCACACCACCGGTGGCACCCCAATACGCACGCCTCGCACGCAGAACGGTCGCCACGTCGGCGGACATGGAATCGGGAAGCCTCCGGGCCATCCAATTCGACAGCTTCGCTTCGCTCCGCTGCTCCTGCTTCTGCGATCTCCAATTAACCGAGTTGGCCAGCCACACGGGCAGAGTCCGCACGTACTGCAATGGCGTACCCTCGCACGATTCCACGAAACGCTTCGCCGCCCTCATAAGCGCATCGGCACCAACCTCGTCGTAAGCCGTATTGAAATACATGAGGAATTCGTTAGAGACCCTGCACTTCTTTGGCCACAGTTCCATAAGAGCCTTGAGGGTATCCACCGAATGGCAGGTGACTGTGATTTTTTCTTTGTCGCGCGAGTATTGTTCTTGGGTTTTGTTCTCTTGGGTATTGTTCGTCAAAACCTCGTTTTGGGGTGGGTCAAAAGCAGGTTTTGAGGGGTCAAAAGCAGGTTTTGGGGTCGGTGCATGGTCATAACCCTGTTTTGGGGTGGGCTTCCACAGCGAGACGTGATACCGGTTGGCCCTGCCATCGGACTTGACCCGTCGGATATATCCAAGTTGTTCCAGCACGTTGAGGCTCTTGGATACCGTGGGCTGTGAGCAACGCGCGATCTTCGCCAGCCGCTCCAGGCTTGGCCAACATACGCCGGTGTTGTCGGCGTGACGTATCAGCGCCATATACACCAGCAGGTCGTAGCCGCCCAACCGGTCATCATCCACCGCCCAATTCGGCAACATCGAAAAACCAGAGTTCTGTGCTATACTCGTATCGGACACGTTTCCGCCTTTCTGTTAGCGCCTCTCTTCATTTCTCTCGGGGAGGCGCTTACTTTATTCCTATTACTATCTTATTTGATCTTGGTGCGCACGGCTCCAGTGCGCATATATATATATTATATAGCTAGCACATGCTACTTGCAATCAAGAATAATCTGATGTATATTTAAATCATGTACGCTAAAGACTACACCGCAACGACGGAGCAGTACGCAGAACGCTGGCACCTCAACATCCAGACCGTCCGCAGATACTGCCGTGAGAAACGACTGCCATACATCAAGGTAGGCAACCGCTACTACTTCAACCCCGACATCACACCACTACCCGTAGGAGCAACGATCGACGATGAATGACCCAAGAATCACGCTACCGCTCGCACGCTTGGCGGCAGACCCCGAACGCAAACAGACCCGCAACGGCACCCCCTACATGCTTATCCGAGTCGCCGCCACAGGCGGACACATGGACAAGACCACAAAACAGTGGGTTAACCACGACACCATGTGGGCGACCATATTCGAGTATGACCTGAGACTTGCGGAAACCTACGAACGCATGCTGCGCAAGGGCACACCGGTAAGGGTCGAGGGTGTCCTGAAATGGAAGACCGGCACCGACAACCAAGGACAGCCGCGCACCGACTTCATCATCGAACACGCGACCATCAGCCTCGCCATGCTCAAAGCCAAGAACCAGCAGCCTCAGCAAGACCAGCAGACCGGCAACCAGTGGACGGGAACCAACACGTTCGGCCCGACCGACTCGCTCAACCAGACCGACAACGAATGGGACGTGTTCTAAATGGCAGTGAACGTCACCGAGAAAGACAAGACGCTCAACGAGATCATCGACTGGTGCGAACAGTTAGCAGCGGAAGGCCTGAGACTGGCGAGCGCTCTTCTGATGCAGCATGATATGGCCGCATACGGTGTCGTGAGGGGACAAATCAACGCATACGAAAAGACAGCCGACCACTGCC
>UMLD01078216.1_pt1 | contig 29878 bp, 22 predicted proteins | sample 1966491 | NCBI WGS metagenome assembly UMLD01 (sample SAMEA4836191, study PRJEB28245) | human gut metagenome | biome: gut microbiome; material: fecal sample | place: Denmark | collected 2008
GCCAAAATAGTGACAAAACTTTTGGACAAAGCTAGTATTTCCTATATGTATTTACCACCATACATTTATTGAATCTGACCCCGTTATTCGAGATGCAAGAAACGAGAATGTAACGGATAATTATCCGAGTTAAATATTAAAAAAGCAGTCAATCCAAATTCAAATCAATACAGTATTTTTGCACAAGTTCAGTCAAACAAATATGATAACCCGGTTGTTTACTTGTTCCCTTTAACGCATTTTTATGTTCTATTGCCGCTCTATTCTTTGAATTATTGCAGCAAATTACCGCTGTACCCGTTTTTTTTATTTTTAAAGGAGTATAATTCATTTTTGAACCATGGTGAGGAACTACTAAATTATCATATCCATTTGTTCTACTCTTCCATACAACATTTTCGATTGCTTTATATGGGACGTCTCCACAAAATAGGCTTTCTGTTTCATTGCCAGTTTTACTATTCCTATTTACAATTTCAACTACTAAACCACCACAGTTCTCTTTCGATAATCCATTTTTGCTTACATTTTGACCAAGATAAAAAGAAATTTCTCCATGCTTTCCTACTATAGTTGTTAATTTTCTATCCTTCGCCGAACTTCTTTTTATAAGCGTTAGTTTTCCCTTAACAGAGAGATATGCCGCCAATCGCCTAGCTCCAATGGCATTTTTCTGCATTTCCGGAGCCACCCAGCTACAGTCAAACAAATTACGCTTTGAATATACACAGCCTAAAATATGATCGTCATCCCAATGAGATAAAAGTACTATATCAGGATTAATTTTACCAAAAATACGTACCGCCCAAGCATATCTTTTTCTTTTATCATATGGATGCTCTTTATGGTGATAACCAACATCATACATTGTTTCAAATTTGCAATTCGTTTTTTCATTTACTCCACTTAAATTAATTAAATTTCCATTTCCCACTTTAAATACTCTTGCTGTTGTAAAATGAACATCTTGCAAAAATTTCTTCAATTTGTTCTCAACATCTTGATCTTCTATTGCATCCACTATTTTTTCATTATATGTTCTATTTATTTCATCCAAAACATTAGCTGCTAATAATTGATCACTTATATAAATTGCACGATTATGATAAACAACAGGGCTACCACTATGCTCAATTTCTCCATAATATTCTGTTCCTGGACTTTCCTTTAAAAAGCTTGCCAAATACCAATTATCCTTCATTTCCTTTAAATGAAGATATGCAGCTTTATCAAATTTTGAATCCATATAAATAATATAACTAAAAAAATACATCCTTGGACTATTTCTATCTTGCTGCTCCGTATTTTCCTGAAGCAGTTTTTCATCATAAGCCAGTATATCTCTTGACAGAATATTTAATTTTGCTACTTTAGTTAGCGTTTCTAACTCACTCAAATCTGAAATCTCTTCATTTAAATCATATACACTTACCCAAATTTCCGGCTCATATAATATCTTTTTGAAAATACTATCCAAATCATCTGTTTTAGACCTAATAACATCTTTTCTTCTCATGTATCTCCAATCTATTTTTTAAACAATAGCACTAAGCATACTTCAAAAATATTCTTTTCTTTTTCAATCCTTTCACCAAATCCAAGTATCTGAAGCCTACCCTTATGATTTAAATAGAACAAAATATCCCAACGTTCTGTTACCCCTCACTTTTCATTCTTCCTTGCTGTACTTGCATATAATTCATTTTTGATAGCCTATTCACTTTTATGGAATTATTAAGATCATCATTAGCCTTTATTTCAATTCTGAATGTGTTATATGGTAATTTATCGATACTTGAGCCAAAACTAATTTTAACCTCCTTTACTGTCATTGGAACAAACATTTCTCTTTCTGTCTTCATTTTTGCTAATGCTTTTTTTTGAACTTCCACGACTTTCTCACGTTCTTTATCATCTGCAATACTTCTCGTTGCCAATGCCAATTTTTCATATAACCGATTTGTATTTACCAGAACAACCTCCTGATCTTTTTTGTTCTCTATCACTTTCCCAGACAATACAGGTATAAATTTTTTATTTGACATTTGCATCACTCCCATTTTTCATTCAGCCTTTCTTTTACAAATTCCTCCATATTTATTGGCATATATAGTTTAAATTCCTTGAAGCACTCAGTTATGATCTGCCCTATTTTTAGATAATCAAGTATATAAAGCATCTGACTACTTTCTTTATCATACACAGTAATGCCAAACGTAATCCACGGACGTTGTTTTACAATTTCATCTGTTTTTGTGTCATATACGATATAATCATTCTCCCTGAAATCAGGAATATATGTCATAAAATCAAACCATTTAGACTCTTTTTTCTCTTTCTTTTGATTAATCTCAAAACTCTTACAACAGTATCTCTGATTAATTGAGGCAACTAAAGAATGTTTCACTTTATACGCCTCTTCTAACAATTCTCCCCATTCCTGACTCTTCATTCGGTAACTCACCCATTCTGAAGAATCACCCAAACATAACTGTTCATACGCATCATATTCTTCATTTTTAGCATCGTATCCTCTAAAATGGACCCTTACCATATGTGATAATTCTTTACTTTCTTTTCTTGATGGAAATTTCTTTATTTTCTTTAGACTCTCTTCCAAAAGTTCACTTAATCTGGAGCATATACCCTGCATATACGAAATCAAGCATTCATTTACAATTTTTGAATGTTCTTCTAAATACTTTCGGGAACTTATCATCATATCCATCCCTCTAAAAAAACAATCATCCAAATTATCCAGAATTTCTTCTTCATTCCTTATCTTTTCTTGGTATTTCCTGATGATACCCTCTTCTGCTTTCTGTTCTTTTAATTTGCTCAGTTCATCTTCCGTATTTAATATATCTGCCCAAATCTGATCCAATACATCTTTCTTAAATCTATTTAACGATACATACATCTGCTTTCTGAATTTACCTACCATTGGTATATATATTTGAATTAATGATAATGCTTCTTCCGTTATGAAATATGATTTCGGTGAACGATCTTCTACTACTCCCAAATTAAAATATGCCTGCGTTTTATTACTATCTATTGGCATAACAATTTTACTAGTAGTCTTATCACGCTTTTTCGTGTATATTCTGAAATCTGGTTCAAATGAACTATTATCATCACTACTTCTTACATATACATCTATTGAATTGATATCCAGATTAAAAGTGTAGCTCGAATATGTGTGTGCATATGGGTGCTGCATATCCTCTTCTTCATCCGGCCATCCAATTCCTGATACAAGTGTTGTCAGAGAATGTCTTGTACTCTGCCAGTTAATAATATCTCTATTATGTATATGGCCACTGATATATATATTACAATTCAATGAAAAATTTGACAAAATATTAGTTTGCAATAAAGTTTCTTCTTCTCCAATCAACCAATTTAACGGATGATGTGCTAATGCAATAACTAAATCATACCCAGACTTACCTATATTTTTCTTATATTCCTCTTTTATTTTATCTAATTGAAATTTTCCAAATCTTAAATGCCTCTCATCAGAATCTCCAAGACAACTCCAGGCTGTATTAAAAGACATAAAACATATTCTCTTGCCATTGATTTCTGTAACACAAGTTCCATATGTATCTTCTGTTACTTTCTCTTTAGTTTTTTCTTTATCAAAAAAGAGTGAATATATTTCTTCAACCAGACTTTGATACTCTGAAAAACTTACCAAAATATACTTCCAGTAATTTTTATAAAATGTATCTGCAAATTTATCTGAAGAGTCATATTCCTGGAGTATTTTGGTATCAACAGGATTTCTAACTTTATCATGATTACCAGGAACTATATAAATATCTTTTATTTTTTCTCCTAGGATTTTTTTCAATTTTTTAAAAAATACAATCGCATTTTCTCTATATTTATAATTTCCACGATGTACGATATCCCCTGTAACCACAACAATAATATCATCTACCAGTTCCATTTCCTGTTCAATATCAATCAATAAATTGTCCATTATAAGAGATAATCTTTCACCTTCCTGATTGATATGTAAATCTGATAAATGAAGAATTGTAAAATCGTTCATTCAACCACCCATTTCATCAACTGTACAAAGTTTAACTCACTTATACATTATAAGTATTGTCAAAATATATCTATTTTCTTATTATTTTTTTAGTGTTTTTGAATAGATTAATATTTTTATTTTTCTAATTATCACATATATTTTTTATTATGTCTATTCCTTATTCTAATTTTATTTCCTCTAAATATTTCAACATAAAGCATTGGCTTTCTTAATTTAATTTGTTAAAGCATTATGCTATTTTTTACTGGCATCGTAAGATGCCAGTCATTAAATTTATGAAATTTTAAAGTTATTTGATCCAATGTGATTTCACTCCACCGTCACACTCTTAGCCAAATTCCTAAGCTTATCCACATCCAACCCCTTTGCAACGCTAACATAATATCCCATCAACTATAAACGCCAAAAATATGCATAAAAGATCAAGTAGAATAAAATCTTTGTGTTTATACCAGCCATGAGACTTTTTCTGGTACATTTTCCTTTTCTCCCCTTCTGTTGTTTTTAATCCGATTTCATATTCTTATGATAGGATTTTGTTGTTTCTTGTTGCTTTCTACATTTTATTATCGGATTATGTCTTTTAAGCTATTCTTTAATATACCATTCATAATTTATCATGTCAATGTCATAACTTGCCTGTTGGATACAAAATATGCCATTTTGACATATATTTAACACTTTTATGCTGCTTCGGATATCTTCATCTGATTTTGAAAGGAATTCAGAAAAAAAGTAAGCGAAAATAAAAAAAATCGAAGGCAGCGGATCATCTTCCAAAACTCTGCCTTCGAAGAAAGAGCCTCAGAGTATGATTTTATACACTCTGAGGCTCCTCCCATATTCACATTTTAAATTTTTTATTCCACTGTCACGCTCTTCGCCAGATTTCGTGGTTTATCCACATCCAGTCCTTTAGCTACGCTTACGTAATAGCCCAGAAGCTGAAGCGGGATCACTGCCAGGGATGTTGCAAAGTGCGGGTCTGTTTTCGGGATGTAGACGGTGAAGTCTGCGGTATCCTCGATATTGTAATTGCCAAATGTGGTCAGACCCATAAGGTAGGCGCCGCGGCTCTTGCACTCAACCATATTGCTGACAGTTTTTTCGTAGAGATCCGGCTGGGTCAGCACACCGATCACAAGAGTCCCGTCTTCGATCAGGGAGATCGTTCCGTGTTTCAGCTCTCCGGCAGCATAGGCTTCAGAGTGAATGTAACTGATCTCTTTCATCTTCAGACTGCCCTCCAGGCTGATAGCGTAATCAATTCCTCTTCCTACAAAGAAAGCATCTTTTACATTTGCCTGTTTGGAGGCAAACCACTGGATACGCTCCTTATCTTCCAGGATCTTACAGATCTTATCCGGAAGCGTCTGCAGTTCACTGATATAATTGCTGTAGGCTTCTTCTGTGATCGTTCCCCTTACCATTGCAAACTGGATCGCAAGTGTATAAGCTGCGATCAGCTGTGTGCTGTACGCCTTGGTAGTAGCTACAGAAATCTCCGGTCCGGCCAGAGTATAAAATACATTATCAGCCTCACGTGCAATGGAAGATCCCACTACATTAACGATTCCCAGTGTACGAATACCATTTTCCTTGCATTTACGAAGTGCTGCAAGACTGTCTGCTGTTTCACCGGACTGGCTGATGATCACTGCAAGGCTGTTGGTGTTAAGGGCCATTTTTCGGTAACGGAATTCGGAAGCGAGCTCTACCCTTACCGGGATCTGTGCAAGATCCTCGATCACATACTGTGCTGCCATTCCTACGTGATAAGCGGAGCCGCAGGCTATGATATAGATCTGCTGGATGTTCCGGATGCTTTCTTCTTCCAGGCCAACTTCACTGAGGTCGATCTTTCCATCCTTGAGCACGGAATTCAACGTATCCAGTACTGCCTTTGGCTGTTCATGGATCTCTTTCATCATGAAATGCTCATATCCGGCTTTTTCCGCTGCTTCTGCATCCCATTCAATGGTTTTCAGCTCTTTCTCGATCTCATCTCCATCAAGATTGTAGAAGGTGACTTCGCCTTTTTTCACACGCGCCATCTCCAGATTGCCGATATAATATACATTGCGGGTGTATTTCAGGATCGCCGGTACGTCAGAAGCGATAAAGGATTCATCTTCTGCCACTCCAAGGATCATGGGGCTGTCTTTTCTGGCTACATATATTTCACCCGGATAATCCCTGAACATGATCGCAAGGGCATAGGAACCACGGATACGTACCATGGAATGTGTGATGGCATCCACCGGTGTTCCCTCATATTTCTTGTAATAATAATCGATCAGCTTGACTGCTACCTCGGTATCGGTCTCAGAATAGAAAGTATAGCCTTTACGGGCGAGCTTATTTTTCAGTTCCTGATAGTTCTCAATGATGCCGTTGTGGACTGCTACGATATTACCGTCGTCTGTCATATGCGGATGTGCATTGTTCTCAGAAGGTTCACCATGAGTTGCCCATCTGGTATGACCGATACCACAGGTTCCCGGTACAGTCTCTCCGCCGTTTGTCTTTTCTGACAGAACTTTCAGTCTTCCCTTGGCTTTGATCACTTCCGTCTCGCCCTCGCCGTCACGTACGGCGATTCCAGCGGAATCATATCCTCTGTATTCCAGCTTGGAGAGCCCATCTAAAAGGATCGGAGCTGCCTGGTGTCTACCTGTAAATCCTACAATTCCACACATATTTATCTGTCCTTTCTGTCTATGCAGGTATTTTCGCAAAAGACCGGGCTGTTACATCATATGCAACAGTCCGGTCAGAAGTTTCAGTTATTGCAATATAACATGTCCTACAGTATAGCACGTACCACTCTCGGTTTGCAACCCGCTTTTTCCAGAGCTGCAACGATCTGATTCTTATGATCTGTTCCGAATGCTTCCATAGTGATCCGAAGTTCTACGGCTGCATTTCGGTTGGTACTTACAAACTGGTTATGATCCAGTTTGATAACATTACCCTGATTTTCAGCGATCACACTTGCAACACGTACCAGTTCACCTGGCTTATCCGGAATAAGTACGGATACGGTAAAGATACGGTCACGCTGGATCAGTCCGTGCTGTACAACCGATGACATGGTGATCACATCCATATTTCCACCGCTTAAGATGGAAACGATCTTCTTATTCTTTACATCCAGATGACGGAGAGCTGCTACAGTAAGAAGTCCTGAGTTCTCTACGATCATCTTGTGGTTTTCTACCATATCCAGAAAAGCCACGATCAGTTCATCATCATCGATGGTAATGATATCGTCCAGATTTTCCTGGATATATGGGAAGATATTTTTTCCCGGAGTCTGTACTGCAGTACCATCTGCGATAGTATTTACGTGAGGAAGCGTTACGACCTCCCCTTTCTCCAGGGATGCCTTCATACATGCTGCGCCTGCCGGCTCAACACCGATGACTTTGATGTGTGGGTTCAGAAGCTTCGCAAGTGTGGAGACACCTGTAGCAAGTCCGCCCCCTCCGATCGGTACCAGAATGTAATCTACAAGCGGAAGTTCCTGTACGATCTCCATGGCGATGGTTCCCTGACCGGTTGCTACTGCCGGATCGTCAAATGGATGGATAAAGGTATATCCTTTTTCTTCTGCAAGGGCAAGTGCGTGTGCGCAGGCTTCGTCATATACGTCGCCGTGAAGGATAACCTCCGCACCGTAACTCTTGGTGCGCTCTACCTTGATCAGTGGTGTGGTAGTTGGCATGACAATGACTGCTTTTACTCCATATTTATGTGCAGCATAAGCAACACCCTGGGCATGATTTCCTGCAGATGCAGTGATCAGACCTTTGTTCCTCTCTTCGTCAGAAAGTGTGCTGATCTTGTAATATGCGCCACGCACCTTATATGCACCGGTACGCTGCATATTCTCTGGCTTCAGATAAACCTTATTTCCCGTCATATCTGAGAAATAACTGCTGTATATCAGCTTTGTTTCCTGTGTCACTTCTTTTACTTTTGCTGCCGCTTCCTCAAAGCTCTCTAATGTAAGCATTTGTATTTAGCTCCTTTCTTCTACGTCAAAGAGGGCGTTTACAAATGCGTCTGCATCAAATTTCTGCAGGTCATCGATACTTTCGCCTACTCCGATGTATTTTACTGGTATGTCAAGCTCAGACTGGATCGCTACTGCGATTCCGCCCTTGGCTGTACCATCAAGTTTGGTAAGAATGATTCCGGTAACGTTTGCGACCTCGGCAAACTGTCTTGCCTGGGAAAGCGCATTCTGGCCCGTGGTTCCGTCAAGAACTACCAACGTTTCCAAATATGCTTCCGGATACTCACGTTCCAGAATACGGTAAATCTTGCGAAGCTCTTCCATAAGGTTTTTCTTATTATGAAGTCTTCCTGCGGTATCGCAGATCAGAATATCTGCATTTCTAGCTTTGGCTGCTGCCACGGCATCATAGACAACAGATGCCGGATCTGCTCCGTCCTGGCCGCCGATGATCTCAACGCCTGCACGGTTGGCCCACTGTGTCAGCTGCTCCCCGGCTGCCGCACGGAAGGTATCTGCTGCCCCGAGGATGACCTTTTTTCCCTGATCCTTTAATTTACCGGCCAATTTGCCTACGGAGGTAGTCTTGCCGACTCCGTTGACACCAATCACAAGGATCACGGATTTCCGATTCTCAAACTCATATTCTGTGCTTTCTACCTGCATCTGTTTTTTGATGCTGTCGATCAGAAGCTGTTTGCACTGGGACGGCTCCTTGATATGCTGCTCAGCAACCTGCTCCTTTAAATGCTCCAGAATGGAGGTGGTTGCATTAATACCGATATCTCCCATGATCAGGATCTCTTCCAGTTCTTCATAAAAATCATCATCAATACTGGAAAAACCGTTGAAAATGGAATCAAATCCGGCAACGATATTGTCTCGCGTTTTGGTAAGTCCGCTTACCAGACGTTTAAAAAATCCTTTTTTTTCTTCTGCCATACTGATTCATCCCCTCTGCTACTGGGTAAGCTGGTTCTCTACTAAATCTACGGATACCAGCGTGGATACCCCTTTTTCCTGCATGGTAATTCCATAAAGCCTGTCTGCTGCATTCATGGTACCACGTCTATGTGTTATTATAATAAATTGTGTGTTCTTCGTCAACTTCTGAAGATATCCCGCAAAACGTCCTACATTGGAATCATCCAGTGCAGCCTCGATCTCATCCAGAAGACAGAATGGTGAAGGCTTCAGATTCTGGATCGCAAAAAGAAGTGCAATGGCTGTCAGTGCTTTTTCTCCACCGGAAAGCTGCATCATGTTCTGAAGTTTTTTTCCGGGCGGCTGGGAAATGATCCGGATCCCTGCCTCAAGGATATCCTCGTCTTCCGCAAGTTCCAGAGTTCCCCGGCCTCCGCCGAACAGTTCTTTGAAGGCTTTGTCAAATTCTTTCTGGATCTCTCCGAATTTTTCGCTAAACTGCTTCCGCATGCCCTCATCCAACTCCTGGATGATCTGTTCCAGCGTTTTTTCCGCTTCCAATAGATCGTTGTACTGACCGCTTAAGAACGTATGCCGTTCCAGAAGTTCTTTGTAATCCTCAATGGCATTGACGTTGACAGAGCCAAGAGCTCGGATCTCGTCCTTTAATTTATGGATCTGCTGCTTCATCACATGCCTGTCATTCATTTCTTCTTTCCTGTACTGCAAGGCATTATTCGGAGTGATCTCGTATTCTTCCCACATATAGGAAATCCTTGCTTCCCGGTTCTCTTCGATCTTTTCTGCCTGAGTCTTCAGTCGGAAGCATTCTTTGTCCAGAAGACTGATCTGGCCGGACAGCTCATCACGCTTTTCAAAAAACTCCTTATGGCTTTTTGTGCGCTCTTCCTTTTCCTGCTGCCATTTTTCCAGCTGTTTTGCAGCCGCCTCTTCTTTTGCGGCAAAGCCTTCGATATCCTTACGGACCTTGTCGATCGTCTTTCTCTTTTCTGCAGTTTCCTGGCTGCCTTTTTCCAGAGAATCCAGAATTTCTTCCCTCTCTTTCGAAAGAACTTCGATCTCCTCTTTCAGGCGCCGCAGATTTTCCTTTATGAAGCTTTCCTTCTGCTGGGATGCAGATGCGTCAAGACGGATCCTTTCCAGCTTCTCTGAAGTCTCCGCTTCGTCCTTTTTCCAGTCCTCCAGCTCCTTCTGCCGGGTCTCGATAAACGTTTCCAGCTCTTCCTCATCCCTTTTGGATGCTTCAAGTTCCTGCGTGATCTTTATGTTATCTGCCTGCATGTCTCTTGCCTGAAGACGGATCTCCTCCTGCTCCCTCTCGATCCTGGTATAACCGCCGCGGATCTCCTCCGCTTTTTTCTCCAGCTGTTCAATGTTCAACCTGGCTGTATTCTGCTGAATGGATTGTTCCTGAAATTTCTGCTGCAGCGCCGCCACAGTATCACGCATCTCATTTCTTCTGCTGCGGTTATCTTCCATGGACTGTCGGATCTCATGATACCCGGCTGCCAGCTCTTTTACCTTCTTTTCCAGTTCCTCGATCTCACGACGACGCCCAAGAAGATTGCTGTTGTTCTTAAAAGCTCCACCGGTCATGGAACCGCCTGGACTTAAGGATTCTCCCTCCAACGTTACCATACGGATACTGTGTCGGTATTTTCTGGCAATGGCAATAGCATGATCGATATGATCCACCACCAGCACTCTGCCAAGAAGATAACCGATCAGACCGTCATATTCCTTCTCTGCAGTTACCAGGCCACTGGCAAGACCAATAGCTCCCGGTTCGTTCAAAGCACCTCTTTGATTAAACTCGCCTCTTGAAGAAATGCTGTTTAACGGGAGAAAAGTCGCACGACCATACCGGTTTTTTTTCAGGAATTCGATCATCTGCTTGGCAGTCTGCTCGTTATCCGTAACGATATTCTGAATACTTCCGCCAAGAGCTGTCTCAATAGCGATCTCATAATTTTTTTCAACGTGAATGATATCCGCCACTACGCCACGGATCCCAGGAACATGATTCTTCTGTTCCATGACACGGCGGATACTGTTTCCATATCCATCATAACGTTCTGTGATATTGCGGAGGGATTCCAGTCTGGATGCCTCTCTATGATAGGACGTCTGTTCCTTTTCCAGCTGTGTATTCTGCTGTTTAAGGGTTTCCTGGATGGCATGTATCTCTTTTGTAAGACGGCTGCCTTCTTCTCTGGTTTCCTGAATGGCCTTCGTGATAGTGTCGTATTCCTTCTGTGCCTGATCGATCGCTGACTGCTGCTCCTCTTCCTGGGTTTTCAGGGAAAGGATCCTCTGACTGATCCCTGCTTTCCGGATATCCAGCTGCTCCTTCATGGCATCAAAACGCTGTGCCTTACCTTTGGTGTTTGCACGGGAATTAAGGATCTCAATGATCTCATTCTTACCATCTTCCACTGCCTGGGTGCATTCTTCGATGCTGCTCTGGATATTGTCCATTTTTTTCTGCTCGTCAGCAAGTTTTCTATCGATCTCCCGTAAATTTGCCTGAAGATCTGCTTTTTGCTCTTCCAGAGCCTCCTGGTCTGCAGATTTTTTCTCCGTATCTTCCTGAACTGCTAAAAGACGGCTGCGATAATGACTATCATTCTGCTCTCCTGCCAGGATCTGTTCATGAAGAACATTGATCTCACCGGACAGCTGTTGTTTACGGATAGCACGATCCCGGCTTTCTTCCCGCAACGCCTCCATCCGCTCATTCAGCTCTTCCAGTATTTTTTCCAGACGTTCATATTCATCCTTGGTACGACTATGAGCATCCTGGGCTTCTTTTAACTGATTTTCTGCGATCCTGGTTTTTTCTTCCAGCTCGCGGATCAGATTTCCGGTGTGTTCATATTCCAGGAGGAACATATTTATATCCAGCTCTTTCAGATTTTCTCTTTTTGCCAGATATATTTTTGCAGTCTCAGACTGACGTTCCAGCGGTTCCAGCTGCTTGGTCAGCTCACTTAAGATGTCCGTGACACGGACCAAATTCTGTTGTTCTTCCTCAAGCTTCTTCAGTGTGGTATTTTTTCGTCTTTTAAATTTGACGATCCCGGCTGCCTCGTCAAAAAGCTCTCGGCGTTCTTCGGGTTTTCCACTTAAGATCTTATCGATCTGACCCTGTCCGATGATGGAATATCCTTCTTTTCCGATACCGGTATCATAGAACATCTCATTGATGTCCTTTAAACGACAGGAGCTGCCGTTGATGCGGTATTCGCTCTCACCGGAACGATACAGTCTTCTGGTAACGGTTACTTCTTCAAAATCCACCGGGAGCTTGTGATCACTGTTATCAAGTGTAATAGCCACGGACGCAAAGCTCAGAGGCTTGCGAAGCTCCGTTCCTGAAAAGATAACATCCTGCATATTCCCGCCTCGAAGCTGCTTGGCGCTCTGTTCTCCCAGAACCCAGCGGACTGCATCGCCAACATTACTTTTTCCGCTGCCGTTAGGTCCTACGATGCCGGTGATCCCGTTATGAAATTCAAAATTTATTTTCTGTGCAAAGGATTTAAATCCCTGCACCTCTATATTTTTCAGATACATTGGCCACCTGCTGTTATTTTATACTGCGTATTACCTCTAGGGCTGCAGCCTGTTCTGCTGCCTTTTTTGTATGGCCGGTTCCGGTTCCCATACTTTTTCCATTGATCAGTGCCTCCACAGTAAAGCTCTTGCTGTGGTCCGGTCCCTCTTCTTTCAGAAGACGATATTCCACCGGATGATTTCCGCCTTCCTGTACCATTTCCTGAAGCACTGTCTTGCCGTCATAAAAAATCCTCTTATCCTCCAGATCGTTCAGGATAAATTTCATAACAAAAGCCTGTGCCGGTTCAAATCCACCGTCCAGATACATAGCCCCAATCAGAGATTCCAGGGCATCAGAAACGATGGAATCTCTTTTACGACCGCCCATCATTTCCTCACCTCTTCCAAGGAGGATAAACTCCGGAAGCCCGAATTCTCTTGCACAGTAGGCAAGACTCTTTTCACATACCATGCTGGCACGTTTCTTGGTCAACTCACCTTCCTGATTATTCCGGAATTTTTTGTACAGGAAATCACTGCTGATCAGCTCCAGCACCGCATCTCCAAGAAACTCCAGGCGCTCATTGCATCCAAGCTTTCCAAGGTGTTTTTCGTTGGCATAGGAGCTGTGTGTCATTGCCTGCTCCAGTAAAGATTTTGCGGTAAACTGGTATCCGATAGTCTGCTCCAGCTTTTTTAAATTATTTTCCATTTCTTCTTCCCTTCGTTACTCGGCGAAGAGTCTCCACTGCATCGCCGACAGTAACGATCTCCTCGGCTTCCTCCGGGGCGATACGAACATCAAAAGTTTCCTCCAGATCAATAAGAATCTGAAAAAAATCCAGAGAATCCACTCCCAGATCATCCACAAAGGTAGTTTTTTCTGTAATGGCATCCATATTTCTTCCCAGAGTTTTTTCGATGATGGTCTTCAGCATTTCCAGTTCCACGACTGTTCGCCTCCTGTTCTGTCTGTAATATTTCCGGCAATCCCGGTTTTATTTTTTTTCGCTTTTTTCTTCTGCCTGTGCTTTCTGCTCAGCTGCTATAAACTCCTCGATCTTTTCATTGATCTTCTCTTCCTTAAACTGCTCGCACTGAAAGATCGCATGACGGATTTCTACGCTTTTGGCACTTCCGTGGCTTTTGACCACAAGACCTTTCAGACCAAGAAGCGGTGCTCCGCCATATTCACTGGCATCAAATGATTTTAAGGTTTCCTTAAGAGCAGGTTTTACCATCAGAGCTCCCATTTTACTGCGAATGTTTGTCATCATACCTTTTTTGATCATAGATATCAGAGTAGCTCCAACACCTTCATAAAGCTTGAGGATCACATTTCCTACAAAAGCTTCACAGACTACTACATCTGCATAACCTGATGGGATATCTCTCGCCTCAATACTTCCGATGAAATTGATATCCTTACATGCTTTTAACAGAGGGAAGGTAGCCTTTACCAGCGCATTGCCCTTTTCTTCCTCAGCACCGTTATTAACGATAGCAACTCTTGGTTTCTTAATACCCACTACATTTTCCATATAGATGGAACCCATCTGCGCAAACTGTACCAGATGATCTGGTCTCGCATCTACATTGGCACCACAGTCGATCAGAAGGGAAACGCCCTTTGCCGTAGGGATCAGCGGAGCAAGAGGTGGTCTCCGGATTCCTTGGATCCTGCCTACGATCACCTGGCCTCCTACCAGTACCGCACCGGTGCTTCCGGAGGAAACAAAGGCATCGGCCTCCTGTTTTTTTACAAGATTTAATCCCACTACAATAGAGGAATCTTTCTTTTTCTGGATAGCCATGACCGGAGGTTCCGCAGTCTCGATCACCTGAGACGCATGCACCACACGAATCCTGTCCTTAGGATAATCCGGGTATTTCCGAAGCTCTGCTTCGATCACATCCTGTACTCCTGTAAGGATGACCTGGATGTTCTCTTTTTCTTTCACAGCTTCCACTGCGGCTTTTACCGGTTCCTCGGGAGCATTGTCACCACCCATTGCATCTACAACGACTTTTACCATTTCTGACATATGTTGTCCTTTCTCTGTCCGAAATCTTTTCGGAATGCATATGGTACACTGTAGTGAAAATCCTCATACACATCCGTATAAGGATTTTCATTGCAGAGTACCAAAAGTTAAGCGGATATTCGAAATCCGCATTCGCTACCTACTCATAACCGAATAACTGCTTTGCAGTTTATCCGGTTAACGTACCGTTATTTATGATACTAGAGTTTTGCCTGAGAAGTCAATATCTTTTACTCTTTCTGATTTTCAATCTGTTCTGCAAGATCATTTAAATATACCCAGCGATCCATTTTTTCGTCCAGCTTCTGCTGGATTTCCTGCTGCTCGTCGGAAAGCTCCCTGAGTTTTCCCGCATTTGTGGCATTAGCAGCCATCTCTTTGTCAATCTGCTCCAGACGTTCTTCCAATGCTGCAATGTCGTCGTCAATAGTGTCAAATTCTTTCTGTTCTTTATAGGTAAATTTCAGTTTCTGTTTCCGGTTCTGTTTCCAGGTATCTGCAGCGGATTTCTTTTTCTCAGGCTCAGCTGTTTCTCCCTGTACTGTACCGCCATTCATATCTGAACGCGTTTCCAGAGACTGTCCCTTTCTTTCTTTTGCTTCCAGATAATCCGTATAACCGCCCTCATACTGGACAAGCCGGCCATCTCCCTCAAATGCCATAATACGGTTCACCACATTATCCAGGAAATAGCGGTCATGGGACACCGTGATCACGATGCCGGAAAAAGAATCCAGATAGTCCTCAAGAATGGTCATGGTGGGAATATCAAGATCATTTCCGGGCTCATCAAGAAGAAGAACATTTGGCGCCTCCATCAGAACCTTCAGAAGATACAGTCTTCGCTTCTCACCTCCGGAAAGCTTCTCCACCGGAGTGTACTGCATGGCCGGATCAAAAAGAAATCTCTCAAGCATCTGGGAAGCTGTGATCCTTCCTTCTTTTGTCGGAACATATTCCGCCACCTCACGGATATAATCGATCACCCGCTGTCTTCCATCCATATCCGGAACGTTTTGGGCAAGATACCCGATACGGATCGTTTCTCCGATCTGAATCTCTCCGGAATCCGGCAAGATCAGTCCATCTGCCATTTTAAGAAGTGTGGACTTACCGCAGCCATTTGGTCCGATGATCCCGAGACGCTGATCACGAAGAACAATATGATCAAAATCATTGATCAAAAGACGACCTTCGATGGTTTTACTTACATGATGAAACTCTATGGTTTTCTTTCCCATACGGGTCTCAACGGAATCCATTTCCACATTCTGCTCTTTCAGCGGGGTTTTTCCCGCCTTCAGTGCTTCCAAACGGTCAAGCCTTGCTCTCTGTTTTGTACTTCTGGCACGACAGCCTCTTGCTGCCCATTCCAGTTCCATCCGAAGTACACTGCGGCGCTTCCGGTCACTGGCAAGCTCCATTTCCTCTCTCTGCGCTTTCAGCTCCAGAAATCTGGAATAATCTCCTGCATAGGAATATAATTTTCCGTGGCTGATCTCCAGGATCCGGTTTGCCACACGATCCAGGAAATAACGGTCATGAGTGACCATGATCACCGTCCCACGAAAATTCCGGAGAAAATCTTCCAGCCATATGACCATTTCTCCGTCCAGATGGTTGGTAGGCTCATCCAGGATCAGAATGTCAGCCGGATTTAAAAGCATCCTTGCCAGCGCCACTCTTTTCTTTTCACCACCGGAAAGATTATCCATATTGATATTCTGATCGGTAATACCAAGTGTATTCAGCATGCGTCTGGCCTCACTTTCGGTACTCCAGTCCTTCTGCCATTTGCCTTCTGCCACATAGTCCAGAATGGTCATATGCTGCGGAAATTCCGGAGTCTGGGGAAGCCAGCTGATCCGGATCCCGTTCTGGGTGATCACCTGCCCTTCGTCCGGTTCTTCCTCTCCAGCGATCACGCGGAGCAAAGTAGTTTTACCGGTTCCGTTTACACCGATGATACCTATTTTTTCTCCCTGATCGATGCCGCAGGAGATATCATCAAATATCACCTTATCTCCAAAAATTTTGTGGATATGTTCTATATTAAGAATGTTCATGCGCATTTTCTCCGTTTTCTTCCAAAGTATATAAAAATCATTTCCATGATAGCGAATTTCCACGATTCCGTCAAGAATCACTGTTATGACAGGGGAAAGGGCTGTACCTCAAATCTAGAAGTACAGCCCTCTTGGGGGATTGTTTTTTATCTGGATCTTGGTCAACAGTTTCTGGTGTCGCCAGCTGCTGCCCTTATTTTTCGTATATCCACCGCCTTTCGTATCTTTTGACGCTATTGTAAAAAAATTATCAGGAAATGACAACAGACCTGTGACAAAACGACAGTTTCCATGAAATATGGCATTTTTATGTTAAATATCTGCTAAAAGCACGTTCATTCCTGATAATTTTCTACACAATACGTCATTTCAGGCTAAAATCCGATATTGGATATACATAAAAGTTATGATATACTATTTTTACTACTCTTTTATAAACCGGAGGTTATATTATTTTGAATATTGCAATTATTGATGACATCTCAACGGATGCAGAAGCCCTGAAGAATATCGCTGTTTCCTATTTTGAGAAAAAACAGATCCGGGCAGAAATCTGTCATTTTTTCAGCGCAGAAGAATTTTTTGAAGATTATCAGCCCGGAAAATTTCAGATCCTGTTCCTGGATATTTATATGGACGGGATGACAGGTATGGAAGCTGCGCGCAGGATCCGAAGACAGTCCGATAACTGCATCCTTGTTTTTGTCACTACCAGCAGTGATTTCGCTGTGGAAAGCTATGATGTAGGAGCCTCCTATTATCTTCTGAAACCATTTCAGCCAGAAAAACTCTGTTCCATTCTGGATTCCTTTCAATCCAGGCATTTACTGGCATCCCGTTACATTGAAGTCGTTTCTGACCGGGTTCCCATCCGGGTCCCTCTGCGCAGTATTTTATATGCAGATACATTCCGAAATGCAGTGTGCCTTCATACCGACGCCGGTCCGGTCCGTTCTTATCTTACCTTTCACAAATTTGAGGAGCAGATCCGGGACTGTCCTAATTTTCTCTCCTGTTATCGTGGCTGTGTCGTTAATATGGACCGTATACAGGAAGCTTCTGAAGAAGGCTTCCTTCTGGACAACGGAGAGGTCGTCCAGATCCGGAAACGTGGCTCTTCTGCTATCCGTAAAGCCTATCTTCAGTATCTCTTTGCGTCAGATGAAGAAATATCTCAGCTTTGAAAATGCCATTTTCAGACTGAAAATCCGCAAACCCTCCATAACGTGCCGCAATTTCCATGATCGACGCAGTTCCGATCCCCTGTCCGGAATGCTTACCTGAAAAAAATCCTGTTTTATTTCTGCGTAAGGGATCTGTGCAGCTGTTTTCTTCTTTTATAAGAAGTTTATTATTTCTGGTACGTATCTGTACACGGACAAATCTGGAACTGCCTTTCGGACAAAGCTGTGCCGCTTCTATGGCATTTTCCAGAAGATTTCCAAAGAGACGACAAAAATCTGTATCCTGGATCCCTGTTTTTTCCGGTGCCTCTACCTGACACTGAAAAACGATCCCGTTTTTTCTGCATAGTTCTTCATAATAATGTAAGATCGCATCGGCAACCTGATTTTTACAGTAAGAATGATAGGTCAAACGTTCCTGGAATTCACGGGTATACCGGCAAAGGTATTTCTGCATTTCTCCATACTGCTCACGTTCCAGTAATGCAGACAGAACACGAAGGTGCTGACGCATATCATGACGGACACGGCTGGTTTCTTCCATCTGTTCTTTTAATCGGTCATAATGATTTTTCTGGGCAAGGAGACGAAGTTCAGTCTGATGACTATATACCTCATAAGTCAGACTGATCTTATATGCTTCTGACAGATCTCTCCACAGAACACAGCCAAACGCAGCTGTCAGTATCAGCCCACCTGTCTCCGGGAAACCTCCTCCCAAAATCGGCTCATAAAGATACCCTATCCGATCTGCCACAAGGGAACAGGCATAAATCGTTGTTCCCACCAAAACGATCTTTCCATATCTGCAATCTGTTTCTCCAAAAGTATTGAGCAGCATATAGATCGCTGCCACCCATTTGACTGCCTCACTGATCCAGACAACATCATAAAGAAGCCTGGCTGAAGGAAGTATATCCGCAAAAATCTCCAGAAAGAAAGCTACTACGATCCAGAGATCGATCAAAAGAAACAGATATATGCCCCTTTTTTTTCCTATAATACAATCCTCAAGCCGGATCATGCAGGAAAGGATCAGATAATAGATCATAGTTTCCAGGGCATACCAGGGCCTTGTGGGAAGAAGAAAAAAATTATGTACCAGGGAGCATAACGAATATCCTGCCACACAGAGACAGACCAGATTAAAAATAGCAAATTCTTTTGTCCTGGTTCTGACATGTACCATAAGAGTCCCAAACATGATACAGATACAGAACGCAATGGCACAGCCGCTTCCGAGTACCCGCAGTCCTCTCTGTATGCTTACACGAACCGGAGATCCCAAAACCGGAATAGCCTGGATTCCGGATCTGATATGGCTTTTGTCTGCTACTGCTATGACAATCTCCACAACCCCGGATCCCTGAAACGTAAAAACACGGTTCATGACCCGGTCCATATAGGTTTTTTCGTCAGGATCCCCCACTTCCCCGGCCAGTTCTCCATTGATATAGATTCGGTATGCGGAAAAAACCTCCGTCATAGATATAGCCCAGATTTTTTCCTCTTCGGGCAGGATCAGAAACATCCGGTATGTCCCACATCCATACGTAGAAGCCTCTTCATTCCCCAGTTCCATTTCATTACGCTCTCCGATCGAAATATAACAACTGTAATATCCTGGATCCTTTTTCAGCATCTCAGGTGTAAGCAGCTTTCCCGGAAAATATTGCCATTCCCTGGCAAGATAATGTAGCTTTGCCGCCGCATCTTTATCATCCAGACAAAGGATTCCCTGAATGGGCTGCTCGCCTTTCGCTGTATATTCATTATTTATGAGATACATCATAAAAAAAGCAGTCATAGATAACACCACAGTAAGTCCAAAGATCAGGGTCCATTGCCTACTTTTCTCCTTTATGACTGTCACCTCGCTTTCCGGATCTGCTTCGGATTCCTACGATCAGCACTGTTATCATTGTTGCTGTCGTCAGGACTGCCACTGCAAAAGGATTCTCTTCTATATCATCATCTATTTTCCGACCTCTTACGCAGAAGATTCCTGTCTCGTCCGTGTCAACGATCAGAAGATCCTGCTTTTTATCCAAGAATGTCTTTAGTTTTCTTCCTCGGGAATCCGTAATTTCCATAGTTTCCGGACCTCCGTTGGGAAACATCTCTTTTACCGGTATCATGATCCGGCTCCCCGGAATATCCGTGATCTTCTGAGTGCCTTTATAGATCTTTATTTCATATGAATGATTGGAAACCTTTTGTACCAGTGCCTGTATTGTACCATTCTCTGCTATCTTCCAACTTTGTGCCACAGAAGCAGGGATACGAAGACTGATTCCTTCTTTTTCAAAATTTATATCTCCCATATATTTCAGGATAAGATCCAGACGTTTTCCACTGATCACAGTCCATTTTTCAGTAACAACTTCTGTTACCTTTCTGGCCGGCTGCTGCACTTCGGGTTCAGCCCGTACAGTTCTCGCGTTATAAATCATACCGACACACAGCGCAATAACTTCAAGTATCAACCAAAAACCATATCGTATTGTTTTTTGCAGATTATACATATCTGGTCATCCCCATTACATATGTTTCATCTATCTGCATCCAGAATACCTCTTTTTCAGCTTTCAGGCAATCAAATCTATACGTAATAAATCGACATCTTTCGAACAAAACAAAGGTGCTGATCACTGCTATTGCACAGAATCAGCACCTTTTCATATATCGTTATTTCTTTTTCTGCATACCTGGAAATCGCCGGAAATAATAGATGACAAACAGCACCGCAGTAATTATCCAGGACACCGGATAACTGAGCATGATACTTTCGATCCCCGGATGAGATCTTACAAAGGCAAACAACCAGATGATACGTAAAAGACAGACTCCTCCACAGGTCAGGATCATAGGAACCAGTACTCTTCCGGCACCGCGCAGCGCTCCGGAAAGAATTCCGATCACAACATAAATAGCATAGGACGGAATCAGGAAACGGATCATATGCACCCCAATGTCTACAACCACCTGATCTGTTGTAAACAAATGGTAGATCGGATTTGCGAACAGAATAAGTGCTCCGCTTACAATAAACGCCGAAATGTATGCCATCACCATACAGACGCGGACACTTTTTCGCATGCGGTGGTATTTTCCGGCACCATAATTCTGTCCCACAAAGGTGGTAATTGAGATGGCAAAAGCATTGCATACCATCCAGAACACCGCATCAATCTTTCCCATAGTTCCCCAGGCTGCCACTGTGTCAGTTCCCAGTTCATTGACAAAAATCTGAATGGTGAGATTGGCAATATTATACATCACCGATTCCAGTCCTGCCGGAAGTCCAATCCTGAGAACTGCCCCCAAAGACCGGAGATCAAAACGAATCTCATGAAATTCCAGACGATAAATATTCTCTGCGCGCATCAGGAACCAGGTTACAAGGATGGCACTGACTGCCTGGCAGCTGACTGTTGCAAGTGCAACACCGAGGACTCCCATATGGAAGATCACCACAAACACAACATCCAGCAAAATATTCAACAAACAGGTAATGATCAGCACATAGAGCGGTCTTTTGGAATCCCCCACTGCTCTTAAGATACTGGATACCATGTTGTAGACCAGATTGAAAAATGTTCCCGCAAAATAGATATGCAGGTACAGCACAGAATCGGGAATTACTTCTGCCGGTGTTTTCATCAGGTGAAGGATCGGCTCAGCCAGGATAAATCCTGCTGTTCCCACAATAATACTGGCAGCCAGGCAGAAGATTATAGATGTGTGAAGTGCTTTTTTAAGGTTTTTGTGATCTTTCGCTCCGTAAAACTGAGAAATCACTACAGACGCACCGGAACATAAACCTACAAAAAAACCTACGATGAGATTCACGATCATACTGGATGAGCCTCCTACTGCTGCCAATGCTTCTTTTCCCACAAAGCGGCCTACTACAACTGTATCGGCAGTATTGTAGATCTGCTGGAACAGAGTTCCAAACAAGATCGGAAAAAAGAATATCAGAAGCTGCTTCCAGATCACACCCTCTGTGATCTGGTTCACGGCGGTATTTTTCTGATTCTTGTTCTGTTTCATATTTTTTTATTTCCCCCCAGAGTATAAAAAAAGCCGGTATACTTATCTCAGCATACCAGACTCTTTTCGCATCATATATTGACTGTCTAATTAAAATTAGTCCTCAACTTTGATGATTTCCTTCTTATTGTAGCTTCCGCAAGCTTTGCAAACTCTGTGTGGCATCATAAGTGCTCCACATTTGCTACATTTAACAAGGTTCATAGCGCTCATTTTCCAGTTCGCTCTTCTCTTGTCACGTCTAGCTTTGGAAGATTTGTTCTTAGGACAAATGGACATAGGTTACACCTCCTTAAATTTACTGAATATATCACTGATAGCTGCCATGCGGGGATCCTTAGGCTCCTCCTTGCATCCGCAGGGACCTTCGTTCAGGTTCTTCCCGCAGCGGCTGCAGATACCTTTACAGTCTTCTTTACATAAGACCTTTAAAGGCCAGCATATCAATACCTCAAGATAGACCAACCGGTCCACATCCAGGTTCATACCTGTGAGATAGCTGCTTTCATCCAGATCATTGACACGCTCTTCATCAGAAAGCTTCATATCGAGCTTCTTCTTAAATTCCAGCGGTATCTCGACGGCTACTGTCTCAAGACAACGGTCACAGGGAATGCCCACTGTAATCTTACCGGTTCCTGTAAGCTCAAGAACCTTATCACCGGTATTGGTGATCGTAAGCTCTACCGGTTCCTTCGCAAGTACCGGAAAACTTCCCATCTGAAAATCAATCTTCTCCAGTTCAGGAATAACTGATTCCTGGATCGTCTTGCCATCACAGGAAGAAATGTCTAATAAATGAATCTGCATAAGTCTCTCCTATCCACACTCAATCCATTATACATATGGTCTTGTGATTTGTCAACGTTATTTTCGGGAAAATATTACATTTTTTTAATTTTTTGTTACTGTTGGCTTAATCAGAAATTCGGGGTAAATTACGGGGGTGGACCTTTAATTGTCCGCCCCCCGAATGTATACTGCTGATCCACAGTAATATATAATTCTGCCTGATTACCGATCATGCCCGAACGGTTCTGTACCGGTACTGAAACAGCTGATTATACCAGTGCTACAGTCTCACGGCAGATTGCAAGCTCCTCGTTTGTCGGGATAACTGCAACCTTAACCTTAGAGTCCGGTGTGGAGATCACGATTTCCTCGCCACGATGTCCGTTAGCATCTTTGTCAAGTGTTACGCCAAGGTATCCGAGATAGCTGACAACCTTCTCACGTACCGGGATCGCATTCTCACCGATACCTGCTGTGAAGACGATCGCGTCAACACCATTCATTGCTGCAACATATCCGCCTACGAATTTAGCGATGCTATAGCAGAGAACGTCGATGGCATTAGCTGCATCCTCGTTTCCGCCTTCAGCTGCCTCGTTGAGGTCACGGAAGTCGCTGGAAAGTCCGCCGGAAAGTCCGAGAAGACCAGATTTCTTGTTGAGTACATTCATAACGCCCTCAATGTCCAGGTTCTCTTTCTTAGCAATGAACTCCATGATAGCCGGATCGATGTTACCGGAACGAGTTCCCATAACAACACCTTCAAGTGGTGTAAGACCCATTGTTGTATCTACACATTTGCCATTTACAACTGCGCTGATGGAAGATCCGTTTCCAAGGTGGCAGACGATAACTTTGGAGTTGTCTTTGTCAAGGCCAAGGAAATCAACAGCTCTCTTGGATACGAAGCTGTGGGATGTTCCGTGGAAACCGTATCTTCTTACTTTATATTTCTTGTAGAAGTCAAGCGGAAGTCCATAGAGATATGCTTTAGCAGGCATTGTCTGATGGAAAGCGGTATCAAATACGCCTACCTGTGGTACGCCTGGCATAAGCTCTGCACATACACGGATACCAATGAGGTTAGCCGGGTTGTGAAGCGGTGCAAGGTCATTGCACTCTTCTACTGCTTTGATCATCTCGTCTGTGATCACTGCAGAAGAAGCAAATTTCTCGCCTCCGTGTACGACACGATGTCCAATCGCATTAACCTCTTTAAGGCTTCCGATTGCACCTGTTTTATCGTTTGTAAGAGCATCCAGTACCATCTGGATTGCTTCTTTATGTGTTGGCATAGCTGCCTCTGTGATCTCTTTGTCACATCCGGCTTTCTGATATACCAGTCTTCCGTCAATACCGATTCTCTCGCAGAGACCCTTTGCAAGTACATTCTCTGTCTCAGAATCGATTAACTGATATTTTAATGAAGAACTTCCACAGTTGATAACTAATACGTTCATGATTTAACTCTCCTGATCTTTTAATAATTATTTATCCTCTGCCTGGCACTGTACTGCTGTGATCGCTACAACACCTACGATATCATCTGCAGAGCATCCGCGAGACAGGTCGTTTACAGGTTTTGCGATACCCTGTGTAACAGGTCCGTATGCTTCTGCTTTACCAAGACGCTGAGCAAGCTTGTATCCGATGTTACCTGCATCAAGGTCAGGGAATACCAGTACGTTAGCTTTACCTGCTACTTCGCTTCCCGGTGCTTTGGATGCGCCTACGCTTGGAACGATAGCTGCATCAAGCTGGAACTCTCCGTCAAGTTTAAGCTCCGGATGCTCCTCTTTGGCAATTCTTGTAGCCTCTACGACTTTATCTACGTCAGGATGCTTTGCACTTCCCTTAGTGGAGTGGGAAAGCATAGCTACGATCGGCTCCTCCTGAACAAGGAGTTTGAAGGACTCAGCAGAAGATGCTGCGATCGCAGAAAGCTCATCCGGAGTCGGGTTCTGGTTCAGACCGGAATCAGCAAATACGAATGCACCGTTTGCACCATACTCGCAATCCGGAACAACGATCAGGAAGAATGCGGATACAAGCTTGGTTCCCGGTTTTGTCTTCAGGATCTGAAGGCATGGACGAAGTGTATCTGCTGTAGAATGGCATGCACCGGATACCATACCGTCTGCATCCCCCATCTTAACCATCATTACGCCATAGTATGGGTACTGAGTATGAAGGATCTCTTTCGCTTTCTCAGGTGTCATTCCCTTCTTTGCTCTCAGCTCTACAAATTTATCAATATATGCCTGAGTTCTGTCAGATTTCTCCGGATCTACGATCTGTGCACCGGAAATATCAAAACCGCCCTCTGCAGCTTTCTTGTTGATCTCTTCCTCATTACCGATGAGGATGATCTTTGCAACTCCCTCTTTCAGAATCTTGTCAGTTGCCTCAAGAGTTCTCATATCCTCTGTCTCTGGCAGTACAATTGTTTTTACGCTTTCTTTTGCTCTTTTTTTAAGCAGTTCAACAAATCCCATGATTAAATGGCTCCTTTCTTGATGTAACAAAAACGCTAGTGTCTGTTCGGGCACTACACTATGTTTATTATACCCCCTTACCCTTTTCTTTTCAAGCGTTTCATTGTCAGAAAATGGCTATACTGCGTATTTTTTGAAGTGCAATTGTTACTGTTTACCGACAATGTTCTGCGATGTGTTTTTTGTGGATAAAGATCACAGATGGCCCGAGGATTTCGGCGCATGATCATAAATTTGCGTGATTTCTGTATCTCCCAAAGGGTGTTGCCGGGCCCAGAGCGGACAGCAGCATTCGGTTTTATGGCAGCAAAACAGATTTCGAATGCCGCTTAACTTTTTACATTGCTTATGTTAAAATAGCACCATTATAATTTTCAGAAATGGCAGGTACTTTTTTATATGAAAGTTGTTGGAATCATTGCAGAATATAACCCATTTCACAAAGGTCACGAATACCAGATCCGCTATGCCCGGGAGATCCTTGGTGCTGATTATATTGTGATCGCCATGAGCGGGGATTTTGTCCAAAGAGGGGCTCCTGCCCTTATGGAAAAACATCTCCGGGCTGAGATGGCTCTTCTCGGAGGCGCCGATCTGATCCTGGAAATGCCGGTACAGACAGCAACGGCCAGTGCGGAAGGATTTGCCGCAGGTGGCGTAAGCCTTCTTGACGGGCTTGGTGTTGTAGATGAGCTATGTTTCGGAAGTGAATGCGGAGATACAGAGACTCTTATGAATATTGCACAGATTCTTGTAAAGGAACCGTTTGAATACCGCAAACTCCTTCAGCAGAATCTTCGTACCGGAATGAGTTTTCCTGCTGCAAGAAGCAGTGCTTTGATCCGTTACATGCGAGAAAAAGCCACTTCCGTGCATAACACATTCGGCGTTTCATCAGAACATATTGAACTCATTCTTTCTTCTCCCAATAACATCCTGGGAATCGAATACTGCAAAGCGCTTCTCCGTCTTAACAGCCGTATCCTTCCTTACGCACTTTTAAGAAAGGGAAGTGGTTATCATGATACGGATTTTTCTCTTCTTTCCGACGAAGAATTTCCCTCTGCTTCCGGCATCCGGAGCCTTATGAAAAAATCCGAAGGAACTGTGCAGTCTGCTGATCTTTCCCGGTTGATCCCTTCTGCTTCCCTTCCCGGATTCCTGGATTCTCTCAAAAAAGGAGCATGGCTTTCTGACTCAGCACTGGATCTTCCTCTGCATTACAAACTGCTTCTGGAATCCGAAGAAACTTTAAAAATGTATCCGGAGCTTTCGGATGCACTGATCCGGCGTATCCTGAAATCCCGAAATCGATATGAAGGTTTTTCCCAGTTTGCGGATCTTTTGAAAACACGGGATATTACCCGTTCTGCTATCTGCCGCAGCCTTGTCCGGATCTTTCTTGACCAAAAAACAAAAGCACCCGGACACATTCCCTATGCCCGGGTACTTGGCTTTCAAAAAAGCAGCGCTCCGCTTCTCAGCCAGATCAAGAAAAACTCCTCGATCCCGCTGATCACCAAAGCCGCCGATGCATCTGCGATCCTCGATGAAACTGCGCTTCGACTTTTTAATGAAACCTGTGCGGCTTCCAATCTTTACGAAATGCTTCTCTGCCACAAAACAGGTCAGCCTTTCATCCACGAGATGAAAAAGCCGCTGCGGATCATTTAAGCTCCACAGCGGCTTGAACGCTGATAAGTAATCTTTTCATGGCTTGAGATCGGATTTTGAACAACTTTCAGTTATTCAGTTTAATCCGCTTTTTCGGATCGCTTCCACTGCTTCCCGGATCTTCTCCGGCGGAAGTACCAGGGCGAAACGTACGTAGCCCTCTCCATGGGGACCAAAGCTTGCTCCCGGAGTCACGATGACGCCGGCCTTTTCCATCAGTTCCATGCAGAATGCCATGCTGTCGGTGCGGCCACCCGGGATCTTCGCCCAGACAAACATGGTGCCTTTTCCATTTGGAAGTTCCCATCCGATATCACGAAGTCCCTGGCAGAGAGCATCTCTTCTCTCCTGGTACTTCTGACACTGTTCTTTTACGCTGTCCAGCGGTCCCTGAAGTGCTGCAATAGCTGCTTTCTGAAGCGGCAGGAACATGCCGAAGTCGATCTGGCTTCTCAATTTGCGGAGCGCTGCGATCACATCCGGCCGGCCTACCAGAAAGCTAAGTCTTGCGCCTGTAACATTGAAGGATTTGGAAAGACTGAAAAATTCCACTCCAATATCTTTCGCTCCCGGAGTGGCCAAAAAACTTCCTCCAAATGCCCCGTCAAAAATAATATCGCTGTACGCATTATCATGAATGATCAGAATATCATATTTTTTCGCAAATTCCACGATTTCTTCGTAAAGTCCCGGAGTGGCAATGCTTCCTACCGGGTTGGACGGCAGGGATACTACCATATATTTAGCCTTATTCGCTATTTCTTCCGGAATTCCCTTTACATAGGGAAGAAAATCATGCTCTGCAACCAGCGGATAATAGTAAGGAACTGCTCCTGCCATCAGACTTCCTGCTGCAAATACGGGATAGCACGGATCCGGAAGAAGTACTGTATCTCCCTCATCACAAAGCGCCATGCCAAGATGCCCCATTCCTTCCTGACTTCCATAAACAGTCATTACCATGTCCGGTGTCAGTTCCACATCAAAACGTTTCTTATAATAAGTACAGACTGCGTCCAGAAGCTCCGGCAGATCGCGGAGACTGTATTTCCAGTTGTTATCATCCATAGCTGCTTCCGCTACAGCTTTCTTGATATATTCCGGAGTCTTGAAATCCGGAGTTCCCACACTCATGTTATAGATCTTCATGCCCTGTGCTTCCAGCTCCATACGCCGGTTGTTCAGAGCAGCAAAAATTTCATCTCCAAATCGGTCCAGTCTTTTTGAAAACTGCATATCATTCGTCCCTCTTCCATAATAAAATCAAACGGATATTCGCAATCCGCTTCGCTACTTGCTCATAAATGAAATCACAAAGTGATTTCATTTATTTTATCACGGTAACGTGACATACTCAAGAATTTTCATAAAAAAAGAACCATCACCTGTGTAAAGCGGCTATTCATTTTCCACTTTACACATGATCGGTAACGGTTCTTCATTATTTATTCCGTTTATTCAGACAAAAGAATACGGTCATTATCCAAAGCCTTGCCCACTCCCGTTTTAAATTTCTCAAGAAGGCCATCCACGGTCATATCCTTCTTCTCTTCCCCTCCGATATCCAACACGATATTGCCGGAGTCCATCATCAGGATACGGTTACCAAGATCAATTGCTGACTGCATATTGTGTGTGATCATCAGACAGGTCAGCTGATTTTCTTCCACGATCCGTCTGGTGAGATTAAGGACTTTCTCAGCAGTTCCCGGATCAAGGGCTGCAGTATGCTCGTCCAGAAGAAGTAATTTCGGCGGATTCATGGTTGCCATCAAAAGCGTCAGCGCCTGTCTCTGTCCACCGGAAAGAAGACCTACCGGATGGCTCATCCGCTCTTCCAGCCCAATGTCCAGCTTCTTTAATTCCTCACGAAAACGCTCTTTTTCCTGCCGGGTCGTGCGGGAAAGCCACCCACCCTTGCCGGCTGCAAGTGCAAGATTCTCTTCGATCGTCATTCCCGGTGCAGTACCACGCATCGGATCCTGATAAAGACGTCCGATCTCTTTTGCGCGTGCATGCTGCGGCATAAATGTGATATCCCTGCCATCCAGCTCGATCAAACCGGCATCTGTAAGAAAATCACCGCAGATCGCATTAAAAAGTGTTGATTTTCCTGCACCATTGGAACCGATGATCGTAGCAAAGTCGCCTTTTTTCAGTTCCAGGGAAAGATCTGTGATCGCCTTTTTTTCGTTTACGGTTCCCGGATTAAATGTTTTTGAAATATGGCTGATTTTTAACATAGATCATCTTCCCCCTTTTGTATGAGTCATTCTTCTTCGGATCTGCGGCCACTGTTTCTTAAGATACGGACCGGAAATTGCAAGAACAACGATCACAGAGGATACCAGCTTCAGCATAAATGCCGGCATATTGAACCGAAGTGCGATGGTATACACAAGGCGGAAGATAAAGGAACCAAGCACCATTCCCACCGCTCTCACAAAAATTCCTCCATGTCCGAGAAGGGTACCTCCGATCAGCAAGGATGCCAGTGCGATGGTGACCATACCCTGACCGATGTTGATATCTACGGATTTCTGTGACTGAGACAGAAGACATCCGGAAAGTGCGGTAAATGCATTTGCCACGCAAAGGCCGATGACCGTTGTAAAGACCGGATTGATGGAGGAAGATTTTACCATATCAGAATTATTTCCGGTTGCCCGGATCGCAAGACCAAGTCTTGTTTTCAGAAAGAATACCAGAAATACGATCACGAGGATCACTGCGATAGCTGCAATGAGGATATCTTCCCTGCCTTTTAACAGTGTACCTGCAAGCGCATCCTTCATCATGGTAAATACTGTGGTCGTCCGATTCATATTGATCAGGGATGACCCTCCCATGACCGCGATATTTACGGAATATAACGCAGTATTTACAATAATACCTGCAAGCAGGCTGTCTACTCCCAGCTTCGTCTGCAGGATAGCCGTTACAAATCCTGATGTAACACCTGCTGCCATGGCTGCC
>UMLD01011282.1_pt1 | contig 29191 bp, 24 predicted proteins | sample 1966491 | NCBI WGS metagenome assembly UMLD01 (sample SAMEA4836191, study PRJEB28245) | human gut metagenome | biome: gut microbiome; material: fecal sample | place: Denmark | collected 2008
GACGAGCTGTTCTCTAAGAACAAGGTCACCGTCATGAACTTCTGGTTCACCACTTGTAAGCCGTGCGTGGGTGAGTTGGGCGACCTTGAGGACCTGAATAAGGAGCTCGCCAAGAAGGGCGGCCAGGTCGTGGGCGTCAATTCCTTTACGCTCGATGGCAACAAGGGCGAGATTGCAGATGCCAAGGACGTGCTGAGCAAGAAGAGCGTGACGTATAAGAACATCTGGTTCAAGTCGGATAGCGATGCCGGTAAGTTTACGTCAAATTTGTTCTCGTTCCCGACAACGTATGTCATCGATCAGAATGGCAACATCGTAGGGGATCCAATCGTGGGAGCCATCAGCTCCGCTGAGCAGCGCGCAGCGCTCGACAAGCTTATTGACCAGGCGATTGCGAATAGCGAGCAGTAGAAAACGCGTAAAGCATGGCGAAGATCGTGCGCCGCTGTGCGAAGTAGTCCGCTACCTTTCAAGATAAGCTCCACCATATAGAGGTCCCGCTCGGGACCTCTTCTTTTGGGCGCCGTCCCGTTCGTTTTTTGGCGCGGTTTGTTACATTCCTCACTGGCGTCGGCAAAAAATGGGGATAGAGTAGGACAAACGCGTCGAATACGAACGGCGGAGGAGAGCGGGCAGGGTGCCTGCGCAGGAGAGGTTGCCGTCCATGCTGGAGCTCAAAGGTATTTGCAAAAGGTACGTTACGCAGTCGTTTACGCAGGTGGCGCTCGACAACGTAAGCCTGTCTTTTCGCGATAACGAGTTCGTGGCCATTCTGGGTCCCTCGGGTTCGGGTAAAACTACGATGCTCAACGTTATCGGTGGGCTCGATCATTTCGATTCTGGCGACCTGCTGATCGACGGTATTTCGACCAAAGACTTTCACGATCGCGATTGGGATGCCTACCGCAACAACCGCATCGGCTTTGTGTTCCAAAGCTATAACCTCATTCCGCATCAGACCATTTTGGAAAACGTGGAGCTGGCGCTCACGCTCACGGGCGTGGGGCATGCCGAGCGCCGCCAGCGTGCGCGCGAGGCGTTGGAGAAAGTCGGCTTGGGCGAGCACGTTAACAAGCGCCCGAGCCAGCTTTCGGGCGGGCAGATGCAGCGCGTGGCCATCGCCCGCGCCCTGATAAATGATCCTGAGATCGTTCTTGCCGACGAGCCGACCGGCGCTTTGGATTCAACGACATCCGTACAGGTCATGGACCTGCTCAAGGACGTGGCGCGCGACCGCCTGGTCATCATGGTCACGCACAATCCCGAGCTGGCGTACCAGTACGCCACGCGCATTGTTAACCTGGCGGACGGCAAGATCACCGACGATTCCGACCCTTTCGATGTCGCTGACGCCACGCGCCGCGAGGCCAAGCCTACGCGCAAAACCTCGATGAGCTTTGTGACGGCGCTGGGGCTTTCTGCCCGAAACCTTATGACCAAAAAGGGCCGTACGGCCATGACTGCCTTTGCGGGCTCGATTGGCATTATCGGTATCGCGGCGATTCTGGCGCTGTCCAACGGCGTAAACGGCTACATCAAAAAGGTCGAGGAGGATACGCTCTCGAGTTACCCACTCACCATTTCCAAGCAGGATTACGACTTGTCGTCCATGATGGGCGGGCAGGGAACTGCGGATGATGGCTCGCCTGAAAACGTGGATTCGTCCGTCGACAGTGCCGGCGGCAAGGCTAAGGGAACCGATAAAATTCCCGTGGTTACGGCCGTAAAGGATATGTTTGCGAGCGTTAAGTCCAACGACATGACGAGCTTTAAGGCATGGCTCGATGCCGGTGGCGACGGCATCGACAAAGAGGTCAACGCCATTCAGTACGGCTACGGTGTATCGCCGGTTGTCTATCGTGCGGGTAAGGGCGACGAGAAGCCTGTCCGGTTGGTGCCCAACGCCATGACCGAGGCCATGAGCGGAGGCGCGAGCTCGGCGGCAACGGTGAGCATGGAATCCATGGGAACCTCGGTCTTTAACGAGATGATCGACGACCAGAGCCTGCTCGACAGTCAGTACGATGTCGTCGCCGGTCATTGGCCCACGTCCGCCAACGAAGCCGTAATGGTGCTCTCGAGTCGTGGCACGGTGGGTGACTACACGCTCTACAGCATCGGCGCGCTGGATATCAATGAGCTCAACGATCTGGTAAACAGCGCTATGACGGCTGACGGTGGGGTCGAAACGCCCGAGACCGGCACCGAATTTACCTACGACGATGCGCTGTCCACGACGTTTAAGGTGCTGTCGCCGGCCGATGCCTATCGCAAAAACGAAGAGACCGGCATGTGGACTGACATGTCTGACGATGCCGACTTTATGACCGCCAAGGTTGCCGACGGTATTGACGTGCACATTGTGGGCGTGGTGCGACCTAACGAGACGGCCAATGCGAGCGCGTTGTCTCCGGGCATTGCCTATACGCATGCGCTGACTCGCCAGCTTATGGAGCGCGCCGCCGATTCGCAGATTGTGCAGGAGCAGCTTGCCCACCCCGAGACGGATGTCTTTACGGGCAAAACCTTCGACGAACTGCAAGGCGAGGCCAAGCAAGGCGTTGATCTGGGCAGCATGTTTAGCGTGGACGAGGCGGCGCTGAAGAGTGCGTTTTCGTTCGATACATCTGCGCTCTCGGGTGCGGCTGGCGGTATGGACCTTTCCGGTATCGACTTATCCGGGCTGGACATTGACCTTTCGAGCGTTGGCAAGGACATCGACTTCAGCGACATCATGGCCAAAGCGCCGGCACCAGATTTCTCGGGCATCTTTGACGGTCTGGAACTCACGCCCGAGCAAATGCAGCAGGTGGGAACGCTTGCCAACCAACTGTTTGAGGGCTTTTTGCAGTCTGATCAGTTTAAGGCGCTGTCGCCCGAAGATCTTAAGGACGCGTCAAAACTCTCTGCCGCATTCTCGACGTATCTTGAGAATGATGCCGCAGCCCAGCAATACCTGGCTCAGCTCAAGGCGCTCGGCGGCGATGCCCTGGCAGAGCGTCTGCAGCAGGCGATGACCGACTATGTGCAAAAGCAGCTGGCTCCGTATCTGCAGCAGGCTATGGATCAGGTGATGAAGGCAATCAGCGAGCAGATAGCGTCGACGGTATCGTCCCAGCTCAAGGCGGGCGCGGCAGGGCTCATGGACCAGATGGCGACGCAGATGTCTTCGAGTTTTGCCAACCTGGCGAGCGCCATGCACGTGGATGCGAGTGCCTTTGCCAATGCCATTCACTTCAACATGGACGCCGAGGACCTGAGTTCGCTCATGATGAGCTATGCCAAGGCGTCGAAGCTCACCTACGACAACAATCTGACCACGTTGGGCTATGCGGACGAGGCAGACCCCATCTCGGTCAAGATTTTCCCGCGCGACTTTGAGGCCAAGGAGCGCGTGCTCGATCACATCGATGCGTACAACAAGCAGGTTAAAGCGGCCGGCCACGATGAGCAGGCAATCTCGTACACCGACTACATGGGCATCATCATGGGCTCGGTGACTGATATCGTGAATACCATCAGCTTGGTGCTCATCGCGTTCGTGAGCATCAGCCTGGTCGTGAGCTCCATCATGATCGGCATCATCACCTACATCAGCGTACTGGAGCGCAAGAAGGAGATCGGCATCCTACGCGCAATTGGTGCGTCGAAGCGCAACGTGGCAAACGTGTTCAACGCCGAGACCTTTATCGAGGGCCTCATCGCCGGCGTCTTTGCCATTGTCGTCGTGGTGGCTGTGAGCTTTCCGGTTAATGCCTGGGCACTTGCCGCCAAGCAGGTACCCAATCTGATGAGCTTGCCCGTGCAGGATGCGCTGGTGCTCATCGCGATTTCGGTGCTGCTGACGGTTGTCGCCGGCCTGCTGCCGGCCCGTAGCGCGTCCAAGAAGGATCCCGTGGAAGCCCTGCGCTCTGAATAATGTGACAAGGGACGGTCTCTTTGTCACATTGAGCGGCTTGTGAATTCGAGGTCTAATACTTTTCTTAGAAGTGAACGAGTCAAAATGGACCCCCGAAGCATCGACACTTTTGAGAAGCAATTACCTGCGGTTTTGTCAGTCAAATCCTGCGGTTTTGATGTCTAAAAATGTCGATGCTTCGGGGGTCCAAATACAGCCATTCACTTCTGGGAAAAGTATTAGACCTCGAGATATAGACGGCGTTTGCGAGCAGAAATCAGAACGCAAGCTTCTAGCTCTTCTTTGCAGAGAGCATGAGCCTAATTTCCGGATGGGTGTATTCGTCGAACTCTTCCTTGGGCTCGGTGTCAAAGGCGTAGTACGACTTGATGGATTCGTCCTCCGTCTTGATGCCGATCTCCTCGTATAAGGATCCGGCCAAAAATGCCTGCTTAAACTCATCCGACAGGCTACATGGAGCGAGGAGGTCAGGCGTGGCAACGGAAATGTCCAGTCCGTTGAGCGGGGCACAGAGCGTTGCAATATCCTGCTCGACACGCGCGAGGTTGTCTTCAAGGCTTGCCACGGGGTCGATTTGACTGGCGTAGTCGACGCTCGTGAGCATGCCGTCTACATCAAAAGAAAGGTGGACATAGGCTGCTTGAGCGCCGAGGTCATTATCGCGAAGATAGCCGATAATGCGGTAGCCGTAGTCGTGATACGACTCGTACGGGTCGTCTGACGCGACGCGTTCGCACACGGGCTCCAAGGCATCTTGCGCGATGGCGAGCTGCTCGGCGGCTGCAGCCTTTCTTGCCTGAAGCTCGTTATTTCCCTGGACAAACTGCGGGATGTAGACGCCAAGCAGCACAATGGCGGGCAACACCGCGAGAGCTATGATCTGCTTCTTGACGTTTGGAATCGTCACGCCGTATGCGTTTGCCATGGCCTCGGCATTGTTCGAGGTCTCGGCCAGCACGTCTGCCGCCGCGGCGACTGCCCCTACGGCGCCGGCAACCTCGGCGGCACCGCCCAGGTTGCGCGCGAGATCGTTATCGCTGTTCTTGAGCAGACGGCCGGCAGCTTGCGTGGCAAGCACGCCGGCGACCTCCGCGGAATGGTCCTTGTTGGTCTGGGCCACCGCAAGCCTGCTCTGCAGTTCCTTCCACTGTTTGCCCTGTATTCCAAAGCGCGGCGCAAGAGCGCAATAGCAAAAGATGGCGAGTTCGATTACGGTGAGTGCGATGGCGGTATATATGCCCGCGGGTTGGAATTCCTTTTGGTGAAACGCGATATCGTTGACCATTTGGAGCGGCAACATCAACAGGCATGCTACGAACGACATGACGAGTGCGGTCGCTGCGATTTTGGGGTATGTGCAGTACCGCTGGATGCGTTTCTTTTCTTGCTCGGTGAGTTGCTGCATGGGGGCCTCGACTCTCATCGTTTTTCGGGGGCGATGCGCACACGCTCTTGAGTATAGATGAGTGAAGGACGTCTGCTGTTCATACATAGCGGTCAACAGCGTGCTGTTGGTGATCGCTTGATCGTGGGCGCCATCTTTTAGAGCATGAAGCCGCTGCCGATGCCCACAAACAGCAAATCGAAGGTGAATGGTTTCCCGAGAAGTGAACGACCTAATTTGGACCCCTGAAGCACCCACGTTTTTCGACGCTAAAACCGCAGGATTTGAGTGATAAAACCGCAGGAATTGGCCTTCCCAAAGTGTCGATGCATCGAGGGTCCGATTTCACTCGTTCACTTCGCGGAAAACCATTCGCCTTCGTTGTATGAGGCGCCGGATGCAAGGGTGATTATCGTCAAGCTGCTGCCTCTGCCTTGTGAATCATCTGGAGCACAAGGCATAATGCATGTAGCAAGGGGGCGGTTCCTTTGTCACATCCGTTGATATGAGAGAAGAGTAGATGATTCTTTCGCTTGCCCCTATGGAGGGGATTACCGGGCATGTGTTCCGTCGCGTGCATGCGGAGTGCTTCGGTGCGCTCGATTGCTATTACACGCCGTTTTTGCCGCCGCCGCGGGTGGGAAACCGCTTTGGCGGCAAGGCGTTTAAGGAGATCGATCCTGCCAATAACCAGGGGCTCAACGTGGTGCCTCAGTTGATGTCCAAGAACGCGGACGAGTTTGTGTGGGCGGCACAGGTGCTCGCCGACATGGGCTATCGCGAGGTTAATCTCAACTTGGGTTGCCCCTCGGGGACGGTTGTCGCCAAGGGCAAGGGCTCGGGCTTTTTGCGCCACTTGGACGAGCTTGAGGTGTTCTTGAGTGACGTGTGTGAGCGCTCTCCGCTGCCGGTATCGGTCAAAACCAGGTTGGGGTTGGAGAGCGACGACGAATACGAGCGCGTACTCGATCTATATTGCCGCATGCCGCTGGCAGAGCTGATCGTGCATCCGCGCGTGCAGAAGGACCGTTATGCGGGCTCGCCGCGCAAAGAGTTTTATGGCGAGACACTGGAGCGTGCGCCGTTCCCGGTCGCCTACAACGGCGATATTTTTGATCTTGAGGATATGGGCGCGCTGGTGGAGGCCTATCCCGGCACGCGCCATGTGATGTTGGGGCGTGGCCTGCTCGCGAACCCCGCTCTGGCTCGCATGGTCAAGGGCGGCCCTGCTGCAACGGCTGCTGAGCTGCAGCGCTTCCACGACACGCTGTTTGCGGCATATGCAGAAGAGATTGGCGGCAATGCGGTCTTCCGCATGAAGGAGTGGTGGTTCTACGCCAAGTGCGCTTTCGCTGATCCCGCTACCGTCCACAAGATCGTACGCAAGACCAAAAAGGTCGACGAATACCGCGCTGCCGTCGAGCGCGTCTTTCGCGAACAGCCGCTTGCACCCACAGCTCGCTTCAACGACTAGTTAGTCGTTGGGGACGTTCTTTAACGACTAGTCATTTATGAACGTCCCCAATGACTATGTTGCACTAGAGCAGGTTTTTCTGCACCCATGCGATGATGTCGCTTGACTCGTAGAGCGGCTTGCCGTCGATGAACAAGCAGGGAACCTGGCGTTTTCCGCCGACGGCGATGAGTGTCTGTTCGGCATCGGAATCGGTCGAGATATTGCGCTCGGGAATGGTCACGCCGTTATCGGCCAAAAAGTGCTTGACCTTTAAGCAATACGGGCAGCCGGTTATAACGTACAGCGCGAGCTCGTGATTAGTAGCCATAGGTCTCCAATCGGTTGAGGTTTTGATTGAAATACCCAAAGCCGCCGCGGTCTATGCGCGCGTCAACGAAGACTCGATGGCCTGGACCAGAAACGCCGTGGCTCCGGTGGCGCAGGGCTTGTCGTAGTAGTCAACAAAGCGCTGGTCGGCAAGATAACCGTGGGCGAGGCCCAGGTACGCCTCGTCTTGGGGCTCGCATCCCCAGTTGAGAGCAATCCAGCGACGATGCATCGCGACAAGCTTACGAGCCTCGTTGCTCTCTGGGTCGCCAATGCCCATGGCAATCGAGAGCTGGCCCAGAATAGCGCGTTCAAGTTCCTTCATGTCGTTCCATGTCTCGGGGTTCATGTCCAGCAGTGCTTCGTTTGCTGCGTCGATCGCCTCGTCGCCGTAGCGCGCCCGCGCCTCGGCACCGTAGCGCGCCTCGTTTTCCTGCACGGTGTGCCAGCGCTCCAGTTGCGGCAGGACGGCGCCCATGAGCGAGACGGCTTCGTCGAGCGACATGCCGGTGTTTTGTGCCAGGCGCGGGGCACAATCCTCAATCATTGCCTCCATGGTGGTGTCATAGGTGTACTTGCCGTGGTCGTAGCACCACTTGCAGTAATGATCGGTCGCGGTGCCCGTGGCATCGGTGCCGCAGTCGTCGGGCGTGAGTATCATGCCGCAGCTCTGGCAATAGTGCTCAGGCATTTCGAGCAGGTGGGACAGCGGTTCTCCGGTTACGGCGGCGATGAGCTTCATCATGTCGATGCCCGGTGTGACCTCGCCGCGCTCCCACCGGCTGATGGCCTGGCGTGTGACGAAGAGCTTAGCGGCAAGCTGCTCTTGGGTAAGGTGATGGGCGCGACGGACAGCAATGAGCTTTTCTGCAAAGGCCATAGCGGCTCCTTTCTGCTGGTTGATGGCTTAAGCATACGCGGCGGCAGGCGCCCTTCCAAGCAACCGTTGGTTGCACGACGGGGGACCGCGGCGAAGAATTGCGCGCAACGCCCCACGCCTCCATGCCGTACAATGACCGGCATGGAACCTATCGCACGCATACATACCGACCTGCCGCAGAAGTTCGGCATCCCGCGCAACAGCTTTTTGGCGCCCCATCTGCAGGGACGAATCTTTTTTGAGCCGGAATTTGCCTCCAATGCAGCGGTTGAGGGCCTGGACTCCTTCTCTCACCTGTGGCTGCTGTGGCGCTTCGAAAACGGAACGCCCGGCGGCACGGCTAAGGATATTGCCGTCGACGCTAAAACGCAGGACAGGTCCGGCACCAACGCAAAATGGTCGAAAACCGTGCGCCCGCCGCGTCTGGGCGGAGCCGAACGTGTGGGAGTGTTTGCCACGCGCAGTCCGTTTCGCCCTAATCCCATCGGGCTCACCTGCGTCAAGCTTGATCGTGTCGAGCTCACCGACGATGGCCCCATCATCCATGTGTTGGGGGCCGACCTGCGCGACGGTACGCCCATCTACGACATCAAGCCCTACATTCCGTTTGCGGACTGCCACCCGGATGCGACCGGAGGCTGGATCGAGGATGCTCCGTGGCAAGAGCTCGATGTTGAGTTTCCGCAAGCACTGCAGGATATGGTCCCGCCCGCAAAGCTCCTCGGCTTGGTCGAGGTCCTTCGCCAAGACCCGCGCCGCGCGGGCAGCAAGCACGAGCCACACCGCGTCTATCATCTGGCTTACGCCGGGCTCGACATATCGTTTACGGTCGATGAAACCCAGCTAACCGTAGTCGCCGTCAACGACGCGCGAGACTAACCGGCCATTCGTCCGCACCCGTCAAATTAAGCGCCAAACCCCATGCCAAAACCGCCCACGCTGGTGGACAATAACGCCTATCGAAACAGTCTACTTTGCACGGGAGCTCAGCATGAAATACGACTTTAGCTCGCTAATCGATCGCCACGGCATGGACTCCATCGCCGTTGACTCCTGGGGCGAGATCCCCGGTATGGCTCCGAACGCACCCGACGAGGGCTTCGACCGCATTCCCATGTGGGTGGCCGACATGAATTTTGCCACGGTGCCCACGGTCCAGGAGCACATCATTCAGCGCGCTCAGCATCCCATGTTTGGCTACTTTAACCCGCGCTCCGAGTATTTCGACCGCATCATCGAATGGCAGAGCCGCCGCAATGGCGTCGAGGGTCTGCGCCCTGAACATATCGGCTACGAAAACGGCGTGCTGGGCGGTGTCGTGTCGACGCTGCGTGCGTATGTTCAGCCAGGCGATGCGGTGCTGGTCCACAGCCCTACCTACATCGGCTTTACCAAGTCCATTGAGGCCGCGGGCTATCGCATTGTCCACAGCCCGCTTAAGTTCGACGACCAGGGCGTGTGGCGCATGGACTTTGAGGACATGGAGTGCAAACTCGCCCAAAACCACATCCATGCCGCGGTATTCTGCTCGCCGCACAATCCCTGCGGCCGCGTATGGGAGCGTGACGAGATCGAGCGCGCCATGGACATCTATCGCCAGCACGATTGCGTGGTGATCTCGGACGAGATTTGGTCCGATATCATCCTGCCGGGGCACAAGCACATCCCGACGCAGTCGGTGAGCGAGGATGCCCGCATGCGCACGGTTGCCCTCTATGCGCCCAGCAAGACGTTCAACCTGGCGGGTCTGGTCGGCAGCTATCACATCATCTATAACGAGACGCTGCGCGACCGCGTGTGCGCCGTGTCCAACAAGACCCACTACAACGAGATGAACGTCCTCTCCATGCATGCGTTTATCGGTGCCTACCAGCCGCAGGGCTACGAGTGGGTGGACGAGCTCAACCAGGTGCTTGCCGGCAATATCGAGTACTTCTGCGATTACGTGGACGAGCATTTTGAGGGTGTGTCCTATTCGCGTCCGCAGGGCACGTACATGGTGTTTCTGGACTGCACCGAGTGGTGTCGCGAATATGGCCGCGATATTCAGTGGCTGCTCGACGAGGGGGCGCGCGTGGGCGTGGGATATCAGGACGGCCGTCCGTTTCACGGGCCCTGCCACATTCGCGTGAATCTGGCGCTGCCGCTTTCGCGCGTAAGGGAAGCGTGCGACCGCCTGGACCGCTACGTTTTTAATGCACGGTAAGTGAGCACTGCATGCGGGGTCTTCTGCCAAGTCGGCTGGAAGGCCCCACACGGTAAAGCGTCTGTAACAATTGGGCGCTCGTGTGGTTTTGTTTGCTGGTATCTTTAACCATTTCAGTCTGTAAACAGGATCGTATGGAGCTCGATGAAAAGATTCCGTCGCTCGGTTGCCATTTCGTTGTTTGTTGCGCTTGCAGTGGCGAGCGTCTTTGTCGTAGCGATAGCTGGCTGTTTCGGGTCGAATGACGGAGCCTCGACGTCTGCATTAGAAGGTCTGGACGCCTCGCAAGTCAAAGACGACGACCTTAAGACGCTCAACGTCGGAAGCGACCTCTATCCACCGTTTGTGTATACCGACGAGTACGGCGATATCGTTGGCCTGGATGTCGAGATATTGACCGAGGCTTTGGCTCGCATTGGTTACAAGCCAAAATACCAGCTGATCGACTGGGAAAAGAAGAAGGAGCTGCTGGCGAGCGGCGAACTCGATTGTGTCATGGGCAGCTTTAGTATGACGGGTCGCGAAAACGAATATCGTTGGGCCGGCCCGTACCTTGCGAGCCGCCAGGTGGTCGCGGTCGATCCCCAGAGCGATATCTACACGCTTGCCGATCTTGAGGATAAGATCGTGGCGGTTCAGTCCACCACCAAGCCCGAGGACATTTTGCTCAATCGCATAAATGAAAACGTTCCGCAGATCAAGGAACTCTACAGCTTTTCGGACGGTTCATACCTGAACCCGGCGCTCGTCGAGGGCCTGGTCGACGCTATCGCCGCGCATGAGTCCTCGTTCCTCACCTACGAAAAAGACTATGGTGTGACATATCGCATTTTGGATGAGCCGCTGCTAGAGGTCGGTTTGGGCACCGCTTTCGATATCAACGATACGCGTGGCATTGACGTCAAGCTCACTCATGCCTACCAAGAAATGCTTGCCGATGGCACCATGGAACGCCTGGTGTCAAAGTACTTCGATGACCCTTCGCCATTTTTGAATATGGAGGGCCTGTCATGATCGATGCGCCCGACCACGCCGCTCAGGAGCGGGACAATCGTTCGACAGGGGCATGGCTCCTTGTCGCTCTGCTGGGGATAGCGCTCTCGGTTGTTGCCGGCATGATGAGCTACGATTACACGACGGCCCAAGCCGAGCAGCGCTTTGCCGACGTTGTCGATTACGTGGCGACGCAGAGCCTTTCCTACGATGCATTCAACAGCGCCTATACGACCAAAAACCTGATACGCGTTATGGAAATCGCCGGAGAGGCTGCCCGCGATATGGAGCGCGACGGTTCGGTGGATAACGCCATGCTGGAGCAATACGCCGACCAGTTCAACGTGAGCGCGCTGATCGTGACGGACGCATCGGGCAATTTGGTGTCCGAGTCCTCGACGGGCGATGTGGACTACGGGTCGCTCGCTACGTATCTCAAAGAATCACCCGTGCTGGAGGTGACAACTCATCCGCTTAAGTCCTATACCGCCCGCATCACGCTTGCGGATGATTCGGTCGCAGACATTGGCTGCGTGACTCGGCAGGATGGCGAGGGCATCGTTATCGCGGTAAGGCATCAGAGCGCGAAAGCGGTTGCAAGCAATACACTCAAACTGCAGAGCTTGCTTGATGGCTATGAAACCATCGATAGCGGCAATATCGTGATCGAAAGCGACGGCAAGGTCGTTGCGACCAATGCCGTTGAACCCACCGTATTGGGCGTGTTCGATCTGCCTGCGACGGATGTCTTTATTGTCGACGGTATTAAGGATCGATGCCTGGCTGGTAAGGTCAGATTGGTTAACGCCGACGGCGAGTGGTATTTGGGCACATTTGGAAAAGCGCGCGGGTTCTACGTGTACACCTATGCCTCGGCACGGCGCTACTTTGAGGTCGTCGCAGCTGTTGCTGCCGGCGTGCTGGTGCTCTACAGCGGTGTTGTAGCCACTGTTGTGATGGTGCGTCGCCGCGCTGATCGTCGACGTTTGACGGACTTGCTGCAGCAGGAACGCGACTATGGCGACAAGCTGGCAAAGGCAGCGCGTGAGGCCTCGTCTGCCAACTCGGCAAAGACGGAGTTTTTGCGCCGCATGAGCCACGACCTGCGCACGCCCATCAACGGCATTCGCGGCATGGTCGAGGTCGGCGATGCCAATGCGGACGATCTGCAAAAGCAGACCGAGTGCCGCTCAAAGATCTGGACGGCATCGGGACTGCTGCTCGACCTTGCCAACGAGGCCCTGGATATGAGTCGCTTGGAGAGCGGGCAGGTCGATCTGGAGCTTGTTCCCACAAACTTGGCGACCCTCAACCACGAGGTGCGCGATATTCTGGAGCGCCAGGCCGAGGAGCGTCTGGTGACAATTATCTGCGACCAGCAGACGCTTGATCATCCCTATGCACGGGTGAGCGTGACGCACCTTAAGCGCTTGTTGCTCAATATTGCCGGCAATGCCGTCAAGTACAACCGCCAGGGCGGCTATGTTCGCCTGGTGTGCCGCGAGGTGGAGCCGGCGGATGGCGTCCTCGTCTATGAATACACGATCGCCGACAACGGTATTGGCATGAGCGAGGAGTTCCAACAGCACCTCTACGAGCCGTTTTGCCGCGAGGAGCAACAGGTGGAAGGCGCTTCATCGGGAACTGGCCTGGGCGCGCCTATCGCAAAACAGTTGGTCGAGCTTATGGGCGGAACCATGAGCTTTACGAGCGTCTTGGGGCAGGGGACGACGTTTACCATCCGCCTGCCGTTCGAGAAATGCAAGCGCTCCGAGATTCCTCAGGCAGTGCGCGCGGATGCGGGAGACGGCGATGCGCTCCAGGGCTTGCGCGTTTTGCTCGTAGAGGATAACGATCTGAATGCCGAGATCGCGCAGTTTACGCTCGGCCATGCCGGTGCCGTCGTGACGCATGCTAAGGATGGTGAGTCTGCCGTCGAGATGTTTACCGCGAGCGCACCGCACGAGTATGACGTGGTGTTGATGGACATCATGATGCCTGGCATCGATGGCCTTGAGGCCACGCGTCGGATTCGAGCACTCGATCGCGAGGATGCCGCGACCACGCCGATTATCGCTGTGAGTGCCAACGCCTTTGCCGACGACCGCAGGCTTTCACGTGAGGCGGGCATGAACGCGCACCTGAGTAAACCCGTGAGCTCGCAGGAGCTCGTTGAGGCGCTTGCGCACATAGCTGCCGACGCTTTATAAGCATATGGCCCGGTTCCAAGGTGGGCTGGAACCGGGCCATATTACTATTGATGAGACCTGCTGAGGGGCTTACTTTTCCTGAATCTGCTTGCCGCAAAGATGCTCAATCGTAATCTCGTAGAGCTGGACGCCCTTAATGTCCTTGGCGATTTCCTCTTCGACTTCTTCGGCAGAAGGGTAGTACTTAAGGGCGAGCTGGCGGACTTTGTCTTCGATAAACGCGGGAGTGTCATTCGCCAAGCGACAACGGCCAAAGACCACGGTGCTCATAACGTAGGGAGCCCAGTCATCGTCCTTATACCACTCGTTGCCGTAAACGGTAAAGCAGACCTTGTCATCGCGCTTGAGTGAATCGACCTTGTGGCCGGCTTTGGCGCCATGGAAATAAATCTTGTCGCGCTCGGCGTCAAAGAAGTAGTTGACGGGAATGGCATAGGGGTAGCCATCGTCGCCGTTGACGGCAAAGACGCCGCGCTTGCAGGCGGCGAGCAACTTGCGCGCTTCCTCGTCAGTGATGGCGCGTTTCTTTCGACGTAAGGGCCTAAACATCATTGGCTTCCTTTCTGCTGCGTATGGTGGTTGAGCACAAACTATAGCGAAACAGCTCCGTATTTCTTGATGCGGGCGAGCATGTTTTTGAGCTTGTTAAAGTCGACCGGTTTGGACAGATGGGCGTTCATGCCGGCGTCGTGTGCCGCCTTGGCGTCCTCGGCGAAGGCGTTGGCGGTGAGCGCGATGATGGGGATGTCGGCTGCATCGACCTTCTCGCTCAGGCGAATCGCGCGGGTTGCCTCGTAGCCGTCCATGCCCGGCATCATGATGTCCATCAGAATCGCATCGAAGCTGCCGGCGGGACGGCCAACGTATAGGTCGACCGCTTCGTTGCCATCGGCGGCGCGAGTTACGACAATGCCTTCGCTTTCGAGCAGCGCCTGGGCAATCTCGGCATTCAATTTGTTGTCTTCGGCGAGCAGTACGTTCATGTCGGCGAGCGAGCAGTCGAGCGCCCTCTCGACCGTATCTGCCCGCGTCTGAGGGTTCTTGTCAATATCGAGCGGAATCTGGACGTTGAACGTACTTCCCACGCCAACCTCACTCGAAATCTCAATCGTACCGCCCATCAGTTCAATAAGCGACTTGACGATTGGCATGCCCATGCCGGTTCCTTGGAACTTGCTGCGCGCATTGTCACCTTTTTGTGCAAATGGCTCATAGATATGCTTTAAAAACTCGGGAGCCATGCCAATGCCGGTATCCGAAACGCTAAAGCAAAAGAGCGCGCGCCCGTTATCGAGTGGCTTGGTCTTTGAGCTAAAGGTGACGGAGCCGCCGTGCTTGTTGTACTTAATGCTGTTGTTTAACAGGTTGATCATAATCTGTCGGATATGGGTGGGACTGCCGATCATGTATGGTCCCGTGGCGTACGGCAGACTATTGTCCTGCATTGTGATGCCGTTATCGGATGCGCGGAGCTTGCACAGCACCAGCGTATCGTCACAGAGCTTTTTGAGGTTAAAAGGCGCATGTTCCAGTGTTAGCTTGCGGTCTTCGATTTTGCCCATCTCGAGGATGTCGTTGATTAGCGAGAGCAGGTGATTGGCGGCAACGCGCGCCTTGGCACGGCTCTCGCGGGCGACTTGCATATCGCCTTCCTTCAATTCCTCGATCTCGATAAGGCCCAGGATACCGTTGAGCGGCGTACGGATGTCGTGGCTCATGCGCGTGAGGAATGCCGTCTTAGCGGCGTTGGCAGCATCGGCTTTTTTGCGCTCGGTTCGAGCGCGCACGAGCGCCCAGATGAGCAGGACGATGCCGACCGACAACATACCGATGAGGGTGGCTGCAATGGCGGTGCGGTTGCGATAAAGGAATTGAAGCGTGTTGGATTCCTGGGCCGTGTACGACGTGGAGGAGAAATTGCTTGCGGAGAGCGATTCTCCGGCATTGATGATGCCCTTGTTGATGATTCCCAACAGCTCGGGTTTTCCGCGCGAAATCCAGCACGAGAGCTCACAGGTGTCAGGGAGCTCGGTCGTCTCGCAGTCCTCGAGATCGTAACGGTCACCGATGGTTTTTACGCGTGAACTGGGAGCGACGATGCAGTGCGCCGTTCCCTTCCTGAGGGCGTCGAGCGCTTCATCGTCGGATTGGTATTCGGTTACGGTCGCTGTGGGGAACAGACTTTCAAGTGCATTTTTGTTGACAAACGATGATTTGGTACAGGCGATGTTCTGAAGGTCTTTGTTCAGGTTGCTGCCGGTATGGATGGCGGTGAGGGATATGGTCCCCAACGATATCGACTGCACAACGCCTGTTTGCTCGGCAAACCAGTAATCTCGGTATACCGGCAGCGCAACGTCTACGCTTCCCTTTGACAGGGCCTTTGACATCATCTTGTAGCTATCAAAGGCGACGGTTTTGACCGTAATGCCAAATTTATCGTGTAGCGTCGTCGCAAGCGATGCGAGCGAGCCTTCCATTTCGCCGTTTTCGTCTTCGTTGCAGTAGGGGAGTTTGCCCGTAATGTAGCCGAGCGTGATGGTGTTGTCATTTGCTTTGAGCCAGGAACGTTCGGGGCCGTTGAGCGATGATGAACCGCTGTTTTGGGCCGAGTAGTTAGATTTGACTTCGTCGATATAGCGTGGGTTGACGCGGGCGATTGCCGACATGGCGGCATTGATGTCGTCCATCAGGTCGGGGCGGCTTTTGGGGACGGCAAAATAGTAGTCGCTTGAACCAATGTAGAACATGGGGGAGGCGCTGGGCGACGAGGTCGTGTCGTTCATGATGATGGCATCGACCTCGTTGTTTGCGAGCGCGTCAAAGAGGGCACCGCCAGTGTCGATTTCTTTATAGGTGCAGGTAATGCCTTCGTTGGCGAGCCACTGCTGGCCAACGAAGGTTTGCATAACGCCGGGGTTGCAGCCGATGGTAAGGCCTTGGAGCGCTTGGGGGTCACCCTTGGCCAGATCGTCGCGATCGGGCTTGGCGTAGATGAAGTAGCGCTCGGTGCCCTCGGGGTTCGAGGAAAAGAGCAGCTTTTGGGCGCGTTCCTCGGAGTAGGAGATGTTGGGCATGAGGTCGATCTCGCCCGCCTCAAGCATGTCCATAAGCTCGGTGAAGGTGCCGGAGACGTATTCGTACCGCCAGCCGGGCGTGTAGTACGACAGGGTCTGGAGGTACTCGTAACCCCATCCCGAGAGACGCTCGCCGGGGGTGCCGTCCTGGAAGCCCTCGTTGTTGACGAGCCAGCCGACGCGGACCGTTTTGACCTGTTGACTAGAGTCATCGGCAAAAGCCTGGACAGGCGCGATAGAACTCAGCACGGCAAGCGCGGCAAGCACAATGGCCAGGGTGCGATATATAACTGAACGAAGGACAGTGACAGCGCTCACATGCAATCCTAACGAATCGAGACATTACCGCATAAGGATACCAGCTCAGCCTGTCCAGTCGGCAGCTGTACCGCTAAACGGCCCCGCCCGGCAGTCATTGGGGACGTTCTTGTTTGACTAGTCATTTAAGAACGTCCCCAATGACTAGTTCCGTTTGCGGGGGAGGCGTGGGACAATACCGGGCGAACGTGATTGGTTGTCCGTGGAAAGGGTCGCGATGAAAAAGCTCAAGACGCTTGCCGACGTGTTGCGCCAGGCTGGCTTTGCGCGCATCACGGGTCTGTTTCTTATCTTCTATCTGCTGTGCTCGACGGCTGTCTGGCTGTCCGAACCCACGACCCTCACGTTTGGCGATGGCCTGTGGTTTAGCTTTGAGACGGTCTCGACCATCGGCTTTGGCGATATTCCGGCCGAGACACCGGTTGCCCGCGCCATTACCGTCGTCTTGAGCGTCATCATCATCTTCTACATCGCCATGCTCACGGGCGTGGCGGTGAACTACTGCAATACGCTCATCAAGATGCGCCAAAAGGACACCATGGCGCGCTTTATGGACGATCTTGAGCATTTGGAAGAGCTCGATCGTGACGAGCTTGCCGACCTATCGCGTCGCGTGCGCGAGTATCGTCGACGCCAGCGCTAGAACGGGCGCCGTGCGTCACGACGAGGGGGGACTGAATATGAATATCACCGTGTATCTGGGTGCCAGTGCCGGCAATGACCCGGCATTTCTGCCTGCGGTGCAAGAACTGGGCAACTGGATTGGCTCCAACGGGCACGCGCTGGTGTACGGCGGCTCCAAGTCGGGCCTGATGGGTGCGCTTGCCGATAGCGTGCTCGATGCTGGCGGACATGTGACGGGCGTTGAGCCGAGCTTTTTTATCGAGGCCGAGTTTCAGCACGACGGAATCGACGACCTTATCGTGACGAGTGATATGGCCGAGCGCAAGGCCAAGATGATTGAGCTCGGCGATGCGTTCATCGCCTTTCCCGGTGGGACGGGCACGCTCGAGGAGATTGCCGAGGTCATGTCCGCGGTGTCGTTGGGGCATCTCGATGCGCCGTGCATTTTGTACAACCTGAACGGTTACTACAACGACCTCAAGGCGCTGCTCGGGCACATGATTGATAAGGGCTTATCGAGCCCACGGCGCCAGCACGGCATCTACTTTGCCGACGATTTGCGCGAGATTGCCTCGATTATCAACGGATAAGTCTTGAGTCTGCCCCACTATGGCTCCCAATGGTGCCGTTTACGGTGCAGATGGTTGGCTAGTTCGGGCAACGCCCACTCTACAATAAAACGTATCTATGTCGACTTTGATCGCGGGAGGACCCGATGGACAACCTTGCCAAACCCACAAACCGCGCGCTGTTTTTAGTTAGCGTTGCCGTGACCGGTGCGTTCGCAGGTGCCGCGGTCTGGCTGTTCTTCTTTGCTATGGAGCACGGCATTGATTATTTGTGGACCGAGGTCCCGCATATGCTGGGTGTCTCTTCGCCCGAACTCGCCAGCGGCCCGTTCGGCTTTTTGCCGTATCCGTTTTTCGTCTGCTTGCTGGGCGGCTTGGTGATTGGTCTGTACGAAAAGATGACAGGCACCAAGACCGATGACCTCAACCAGGTGATGGCTAAGGTTAAGCAAGACGGTCGCTACCCGTACGACAATCTGGGCAAGCTTTCGCTCGCGGCATTGCTGCCGCTGCTGTTTGGCGGAAGCATTGGACCGGAGGCCGGTCTGACCGGCGTCATCGCGGGCTTGTGCAGCTGGGTCGGCGACCGCATGCGCCGCTTTGGTGCCGAGTTTAGGGAGCTCACGCTGTTGGGCACCCAAGCTGCCCTGACGGCACTCTTTACCGCGCCCGTGTTTGGCTTTGTGGCCCCGCTCGCCGGCAGCGCCGATGGTGACGAGGATTCCGCGTCCGACGAGATCACGATCAAGCTGCCCAAGGCGCAGAAGACCGTGGTCTACGGCATCGCGATTGCCGGCGGCCTGGGCACCTACCTACTGCTCGGTCAGCTTGTGGGCGGTGGCATGGGTATGCCGCGGTTCGAGGCTGCCGAGGTGGGTAACCTCGAGCTCGCATGGCTCATCCCCCTGGCGCTTGTCGGCACGGCTTGCGGCTGGCTGTACTTTGTCTCGGAGCATGCGAGCGAGGCACTGGCCCATGCAATAGGGGAGCGCCCCATCGTCAAGGCCATGCTGGCTGGTCTGGCGCTCGCCATCTGCGGCACAGCTCTGCCCTACACCATGTTTGCCGGCGAGACGCAGGCCGATGTGCTCATGGAAACCTATCTGACCATCCCCGCCGGTGTGCTCATTGCGACTGGCCTGGTTAAGGCCATGCTGACCCCGGCTCTCATCAATATGGGCTGGCGCGGCGGCCATTTCTTCCCGGTTATTTTCTCGGGCGTAAGCCTGGGCTATGGCCTTGCTATCCTCACCGGCGCCGATCCGGTCTTTTGCGTTGCCGTCTGCACGGCATCGACGATGGGTGCCGTCATGCGCCAGCCCGTTATGGTTGTGGGCCTACTGCTCATGTGCTTCCCGCTCAAGGGTATCGTCGCCATGATCATCGCCGCAGTCATCGCCGCCGGTATTCCGCTGCCCAAGCCGCTGCGCAAGTAGCACGGTAGCGCGCGCCGGGGATATGCCATTTGTCACGGGTTTGCGGTCGACCGATTTCGACCAATTGTGGCCTGCGTGGGCCAGGATTCGCGTGACTACAGGTCGCGTACTCGATAAACCTTGGTGCTGACGGTGCAGCTGATTGCGCATAGCACGAGGGCCAGTACGGCAATTCCTGCACACAGACAGCCAAGAACGGCGGGATCGGGATTCGCTCCGGCAATCGACATGAGCCAGTTGGTGATGGGGTTGGAGGAGCTCAGCGTGGCCATGGTGCCGCAACCAAGCAGGGCAAACAGACCAACGGATAGGCGCAGCGCCTCCATGTGTCCAAATCGAAAGAACAGCGGCTGCGCCAAAAACACCATCATGAGGGAGATGAGCATCGATGCTGCCGAGGCGATTGCGATCTCAAAGACGGTCTGTCCTGTCGAGGGGATACCCGCGCTGTTGAAGAGCGGGATAGAGACGATGCCCAGAAGCACGGCGGCGCACGCCATGACAGCCGAGAAGACAATGATGCACAGGTAGCGTGTGCAGATGATGTTTTTGCGCGAGAAGGGCAACGTTGCCCGATAGCGCTCCCAGCCGTTTTGGTTATCGTAGCCGGCCATCGAGCTCATGACCATGATGGGCGACATGGCGCTGACCGCACGGGCGCCGGCGCTCATGCCGGAATCGCCGTCTGTCGCGTTGGCAAGGGTCAATACGACGAATATGAACAGGCCGACGCCCGCAATGCTCGGGATGAGCGTGCGAGCGATGGCGAGCTCGGACATAAAGGCGCGTTTCATTTCGAAGCCCCTTTCAGCATGAGACGCAGATAGTCATCAATGGTTGCCCGATCGCAGGGAATCTCGGGGAAGGCCTCGAGTGTTTCGCGACGGTTGGGTACGAGTACGTCCACGCTGTAGGCATGGCGGGCGGCGAGGGCACCTTTGACGCAAGCCATAAGCTCGGCGGCCTGTGCTTGGGTGCAGTGGACGATGCCGGCTCGGTCGGTAATGTCCTCGCGCGGCAGGTCAAACACAATCGAGCCGTTATCGATGCAGATGACGCGGTCGGCAGCGCGATCGAGGTCGGACGTAATGTGGCTCGAGAGCAGCACGCTGTGCAGGCCGTCGGAAACAAAGGCAAGCAGCTCATCGAGCAGTTCCTCGCGTGCCATGGGATCGAGGCCCGCGGTGGCTTCGTCCAAAACGAGCAGCTTGGCCTTGTGGCTGAGTGCGCAGGCAAGCTGCAGTTTCATGCCCATGCCGCGGGAGAGGTCCTTGACCTTTGTCTTGGGATCGAGGCCAAATCGGTTGATGAATCCGGCGAACGTTTCGCGGTCCCACGTGGGGTACGCCGGGCCTACGAGTGACTCGATCTGGCCCACCTTGAGCGTGGAGGGGAAGGGGCACGTGTCCAGGACAAGACCGACGCGGGAGCGTAGATGGCGTTGCGACTCATCGGGCGCGTCGGCGCCACAGCGCTGCCCAAACAGGTGCACTTCGCCGGCATCGAGCTTTATAAGCCCGAGCGCGGCTCGAATCGTCGTTGTTTTGCCAGCACCGTTGGCACCAACAAAGCCGACGATCTGGCCAGGCTCCACGGCAAGCGTGACGTCGCGCAGCGAAAAGCGGTCGCTTACAGCGCGTGAGATGCCTTTGAGTTCAAGCAAGTTTTGCATGGTATAGCCTTTCTTGCAGATGGCTACTGCATGGTATCGGGGGCTACCAGGTCGAGCATCTCGTGCAGTTTGTCGCGCGTGACGCCCAAGGCTTCGGCTTGGCTTGCCGCTTTCGCAAGCAGCTCTTCGATATGACAGAGCTGGTTTTCGCGCAAAAGCTCCTGGTTGCCCTCGGCGACAAAACAGCCCTTGCCCTGCAGGGTGCAGATAAACCCGAGCTGCTCCAGGTCGGCGTAGGCGCGCTTGGTGGTGATGACGCTCACGCCAAGATCGCTCGCGAGTGCACGGATGCTGGGGAGTTTGGCTCCCGCGGTGAGTGTGCCCGAAAGGATCTGAGCTTTAACCTGCGAAGATATCTGCTCATAGATGGGTTTATCGCTCGAGTTGGATAGGATGATGTCCACAGCGGCTCCTTAGCTGTGAGCTACACGTGTATATAACCGGTAAGCACAGTATATATACACTATGTACAGTTATGCAAGAGGCAAATACAGATTGGGCCGGCTACCCAGGCCCCAACTGATGAATTTGTCCTGATAGGCACCCTAGAGCGAGATTTCGCGGCTACAATAATGCGGTTACATCGACGTAATGCACTCAATGCAAGAAAGGATCCGCATGGCAAGCCTGTCGGATGAAATCTCGTCGCGCCGCACATTCGCGATCATCAGCCACCCGGACGCCGGTAAGACCACACTTACCGAGAAGCTGCTGCTCTATACCGGCAGCATTCAGACCGCCGGCTCGGTAAAGGGCAAGAGCTCGGCCAAGCATGCCGTCTCGGACTGGATGGACATCGAGAAGGAGCGCGGTATTTCCGTTACCTCTTCGGTGCTGCAGTTCACCTACAACGGCGCCTGCGTCAACATCCTCGATACTCCCGGCCACCAGGACTTCTCGGAGGATACCTACCGTACCCTTATGGCCGCCGACGCCGCGGTCATGGTCATCGACGGCGCCAAGGGCGTCGAGGCCCAGACCAAAAAGCTCTTTAAGGTCTGTACGCTGCGCCACATTCCCATTTTCACCTTTGTGAATAAGCTCGACCACGAGGCTCGCGATCCGTTTGAGCTCATGGAAGAGATCGAGAATGTCCTGGGCATCAACACGTACCCCATGAACTGGCCGATCGGCAGCGGCCGCAACTTCCGCGGCGTGTTCGATCGTCAGACCCGTCGCGTTATCGCCTTTGAGGGCGACGGCCACGCCAACGCCACCAAGAAGGTCGCCGAGGTCGAGGCTGAGCTGGGCGATCCTTCCATGGACGAGCTCATCGGCGAGGAAAACCATAAGAACCTGATGGACGACATCGAGCTGCTCGATGGTGCCGGCGACGAGCTCGACTTGGATGCCGTGGCCTGCGGCAAGCTGAGCCCGGCGTTCTTTGGCTCGGCACTTACCAACTTTGGCGTGGAGCCCTTCCTTAAGGAGTTCCTGCGCCTGGCCCCGACGCCTCGCGCCTACACCGACACGCTCACCAGCGAGCCGGTCGATCCTTGCCGCGACGACTTTAGCGGCTTCGTCTTTAAGATCCAGGCCAACATGGACAAGAACCACCGCGACCGTATTGCCTTTGTGCGCATCTGCTCGGGCAAGTTCGAGCGCGGCATGGACGCCTTCCACGTGCAGGGCAACCGCAAGCTTAAGCTTGCCACGGGCACGTCGATGATGGCCGATGACCGCGCCATCGTGGACGAGGCGTACGCGGGCGATATCGTGGGCCTGTTCGACCCGGGTATCTTTAGCATCGGCGACACCGTGTGCTCCGGCAAGCGCCACGTGCAGTATCCGCAGATCCCGACGTTTGCCCCCGAGATGTTCGCTCGTATTACGCAGGTCGACACGCTCAAGCGCAAGCAGTTCGTCAAGGGCATGGAGGAGCTTGCCCAGGAGGGTGCCATCCAGATCTTCCGCGAGCTGGGTGCCGGCATGGAGAGCGTCATCGTGGGCGTGGTCGGCGTGCTGCAGTTTGAGGTGCTCGAGCGCCGTCTCAAGGCCGAGTATCGTGTTGAGGTTCGTCGCCAGCCACTGCCCTATACGGACATCCGCTGGATCCAGAATGACCCCGACACCATCGATATCCCAGGCCTTTCGCTCACGCGCGACACGCTGCGCGTCGAGGACATGCGCGGCGGTAAGCTGCTGCTGTTCACGAGCCCGTGGAACGTTGATTGGGCAACCGATCACAACCCCGACCTGATCCTGTCGGAGTTTGGCAACGTAGCCTTTTAATGCATCGGCGCGGTGGTCCTGCGGGGCTGCCGCGCCATTTACTTGCCTGATGCCGTGTGAGCGGCTATCATACCCACCGTCGTCTCAAGACCGAGACGTCCGAGCAGTTCGGGTCCGATATCCTGCTCGTTAAACCTAAAACCAAAGGAGTACATAATGATCAAGAAGGTCATGGAGGACTACAAGGTCCTGTTGCGGAGCATTCCCGCGGCAACGGTTTCGCTGTTTTTCGTGAGCGTCATCATGATGAACCTGCTGGCCAACAAAGAGCTTATCAGCCTGCCGTATCTGGCACTCGACTGCGGCTTTGTGGTGAGCTGGGTTTCGTTTTTGTGCCAGGACATGATCTGCAAGCGCTTTGGCGCCAAGGCATCCATCAAAATCTCTATCCTCGCGCTGCTGGTCAACCTCGCCGTCAGCCTGTGCTTTTGGGCGTGCTCGCTCACGCCCGGCATGTGGGGCGCTTACTACGACACGGGCATGATCGAGGTCAACACCGCCCTTAACGCCACCATCGGCGGCACCTGGTACGTGGTGTTGGGCTCTTCGCTGGCAATGCTCGTTTCTGCCGTGGTTAACTCCACGCTCAACCAGTCGCTCGGCCGTATGCTCAAAAAGAATAACTTTGCGAGCTTCGCCTTCCGCTCCTATGTGTCTACGGGCGTTGGCCAGTTTATCGACAACCTGGTCTTTGCCATTGTGGTGAGCCACACGTTCTTTGGTTGGACTTGGGTGCAGGTCCTTATGTGCTCGCTGACGGGTGCCGTCGCCGAGCTGCTGTGCGAGGTCTTCCTGAGCCCCGTGGGCTACAAGGTCGTGCGCGGCTGGGAGCGCGAGAATGTGGGCTCCGAGTACCTCGAGCGCCACGCAACCGCCTAAGGAGCAATTATGCGGGTTTTGATCACGGGCGCTTCGGGTGGCATCGGAGCCGCGTGCGTGCAGCGCTTTTTGGACGAGGGCCACGAGGTCGTGGGCTTTGATTTGCTGCCGGCGGCGATCGAACACGAACACTACCGCCATCTGATTGTTGATGTCCGCAAGCCGGACGCGTTTCCGGACGACCTTGAACCCCAGGTGATCGTGAACGTTGCCGGTACGCAGGATTCGGCCGACGACATCGCCGCCAACCTGTATGGCACCATCAACGTGACCGAGCGCTACGCCTTTGCGGGGGAGGGGCTTGCCGCCAAGCCGGCGCCGGCTATCAAATCCGTGGTTAATGTGGGGTCGGCGAGCGGGCATACGGGATCGGAGTTTCCCGACTATGCCGCCAGCAAGGGCGGCGTTATCGCCTACACCAAGAACCTTGCAAACCGTCTGGCGCCGCAGGCTATCGCCAACAGTGTGGACCCGGGTGGCGTTATCACGCCGCTCAACCGTTGTGTGATGGAAGACGAGCACCTGTGGAGCCAGATTATGGAGCTCACGCCGCTTAAACGCTGGGCAACCGCCCAAGAGATCGCCGAGTGGATCTACTTTGTGGGCGTGACCAACCGGTTTATGACCGGGCAGAGCCTGCTGATCGATGGCGGCGAGGCTGGCCGCACGCAATTTATTTGGCCCGAATAGGAAACGCGCCCGATGGGAAGCCGTCGGGCGCGTTTTTGATGTATCGATTTTTAGCCGAGGCAAGTCCAGTTGACGGGGGTCGAGCCGTGCTGTTCGAGCAGCCGATTGGCAGCGGAGAAGGGACGCGACCCCATAAAGGCGGGGAGTTCTGCCGTGGCACGGTTGGCCGAAAGCGGCGAGGGGTGCGTGGAGGCCAGGCAGAACTTGTCGGTCGCCTTGCCCGCGCCAGTTGCGACGAGCTTGCCTTCGACCATCTGCTGGGCAAAGCGGCCCCATGCCAAAAAGACGACCGGTTGGGGCAGCTGGCAGCAGCGTTCGATAACGTAGTCGGTCAGGGTGCTCCAGCCCAGTTTGGCGTGCGAGTTCGCGGCATGCTCGCGCACGGTGAGCGTGGTGTTGAGAAGCAGGACGCCCTGTTGTGCCCATGGGGTTAGGTCTCCCGTGGCGGGAATGGGACAACCCAGATCGGCTTTGAGTTCCTTGTAGATGTTGCGCAGGCTTGGCGGCAACTTGGTTTGCGTCGCGGGGACCGAAAACGACAGCCCCATGGCCTGGTTGGGTCCGTGATAGGGGTCTTGACCCAAGATGACAACTTTGACCTGGTCGGCCGGGGTGTAGGCGAGGGCATTGAGGATGTCGTCTTGTGCCGGGTAGATAGTCTGCTCGGCACGCAAAAGGGCGATGCGCTCGAGCAGCTGGTTCGTAGTGTCACGTACCGGCTGCGGCGCATTGCCCAACCAAGTTGCTATGTTGAGGTCGTGAGTTGCGGTGTCCATGGGGCTCCTTTATGGCAGATGCTCTGTTGGCATCTATTGTAAAGGCGCACCGGTTGCCTTTATTCCGCGGCTGTACGAGAAGTGGGGCCTACGAGACGTGCTCGGGCGCCCCTGCCATACGGGTGTGTCCATGTGCGCGAAGGCGCGGAAGCTCGACGGTTGCCACCATGACGCCGGTGAGGATGAGGGCGGCGCCAAAGAAGACGATGGGGCTCAGGACCTCGCCAACCAGGAAGAACGAAAAGACGGCGGAGCAGACTGGCTCGAGCGAGAAGGCGAAGCCGGTGGTCTCGGCGGGCACGTGGGGCTGCACGAGCGTCTGGGTGATAAAGCCGTAGGCAGAGCAAATGAGTGCGAGCGCCACGACAACCACGATCTCGCTGGGCGTGCTGGGAAGTGTGAAACCGCCAAAGACGCATGCGGCGATGCCCGAGAACAGGCCGCCAAAGCCCAGTTGCCAAACGCCCAAGGACAGCGGATCGACTTCTTCGACAAAGCGCTTCGCCACAATGATATGGCCGGCATAGACAAAGGCGGAGACCAGCATGATGAGCGCGCCCGGGTTCAGGCTGGTAAAGTCGGCGCCCGAGAGCAGCAGCATGCCGCAGGTGACGATGGCGGTGCCGACGAGCACCTTGCGCTCGGGGGCGCGGCGCAGCAGGGCGGCGTTGGCAAACGGCACGATCACGACCGTCAGGCTCTGTAAAAAGCCGGCAGTGGAGGCGGAGGTGAGGCTGGAGCCCAGGCACATGCAGGTGAGCTCGGTTGCCATGATGGCGCCAATGATGGCGGCGCGGACCATAAGGTCGCGGTTGATGCGGAAAGCGCGCTTGTGGAAGAGCAGCAGGCAGGCCATAAAGGCGATGATGCAGCGTAGCGCGACGATGCTCGTGGCGTTCATGCTGTCCATGCCGATCTTCATGAGGGGATACGAAAAGCCCCATGCGACGGGAACGGAAAATGAGAGCGCGATTGCTTTTTTGCGATCCATGGGACTCCTTTTGTTACAGAACGGTTTCGTACAAAGGATTCTGCTCCCATATGTGGATGTAGTAAAGCGAATGTATCTTCAGTATGATTAAGAAACGCTAAAGTAGGCAGAAAAAGCCCTGGCAAAACGTTTTACGGCTGCATTGATGTGGAGGCACGATGGCATCGCGGTATCAGATTGTTTGTATGGTGGTCGATCGCGGAAGTCTTAAGGGTGCGGCGGACGAGCTGGGTTATACGCAAAGCGCGGTGAGCCAGGCCGTTAAGGCGCTCGAGCGTGAGCTGGGCACCACGATTATCGAGCGTGGCAAGCAGGGTGTGTCGCTTACGCGCGACGGCAAGCAGTATCTGCCGTACCTGCGCCAGATCGTGACCGCCGAGGCCGAGCTCGAGGGCAAGCGCCAGGAGCTGCTGGGGCTTTCGTCGACTGATATTCGCATCGCGACGTTTACCAACGTGAGTCGAACCGTGTTACCGCGCGTGATCCGCGACTTTGGGGCGCTGCACCCAGGCGTACGCTTTACCCTTAAGCAGGGCGACTACACGCGCAACGCCCAATGGGTGCACGACGGCGTAGTGGATTTTTGCTTTACGGCACGCGGGTTTACCGCTGGCCTCGAGAAGCGCGTGGTCTATCACGACGAGTTGGTGGCATTGTTGCCGGCCGCGCATCCGCTGGCGGCAAAGGAAAAAGTGACGCTCGCCGACCTGGCTTCCGAGCCGTTTGTGCTTCTGGATGAGGGCGAACAGAGCCTGGTGCTCGATGCATTCGCGGCGCATGGCCTGTCGCCGCACGTGACGAGCGAGGTCACCGACGACTACACCATCATGGCGATGGTGGAGGAGGGCCTAGGCGTGAGTATGCTCTACCGTCGTACTGTGGAGGGCATGCGTGCCGATATTCGCGTACGTCCCATCGTGCACGCCCCCTCGCGCGACGTAGTGGCGGCCTGGCGCAGCTGGGACACCATGCCCATCGCCACGAGGCGCTTTATCGACTATATGAGCTCTCATATTGTCAATTAATGACTGGCGTGGCGTTGAGTGCGGTGTTTAGCGGGCTGTCGCTTTGGCTTGGGTGGCGCGATAGGTGCGTGCCGGGTGGCAAAGTAGCACCGCCACGACCATAAAGAACGCCGTGGTGCCCAGGCTGATGGGGTAGACCATCATGATGTTCGCAAAGGTGCGGAAGTGCGGGAACACGCAGAACACCCAATAGAAGCGGATGCCGCAGACGCAGATCATGGTGATGAGGGCGGGCGTGAGCGAGATACCAAAGCCACGCAGGTAGCCCGACATGTTTTCGTAGAACATGCTAAAGGCGTACGCCGGGAAGATCGAGCACACGCGGATATAGCCGATCGAGACGATGTTGGGATCGCTGTTAAAGAGCGACAAGATCTCGCGCCCCAGGCCGACAATAACGATGATCGTAGTGAGCGCAACGATACCGCCTTCGACTAGGCAGACCTTAAGCGTTTTGGTGCAGCGATCAATCTGGCGGGCACCGTGGTTTTGTCCCACAAAGGTGGTGCACGCCTGGCTAAAGCTGTTGAGCAGGTTGTAGCACACGTACTCCAGGCTCATGGCGGCGCTCGATGCCGCCATGACCTCGGTGCCCAGGCTGTTAATGGCGGACTGGATGATGATGTTGGCGACGGCAAAGACGGCGCTTTGGATGCCGGCGGGCAGGCCGATCTTGACGATGCGCTTGAGGGCGACGGGGTCGATAGCCAGGTCGCGTGGGGTGACGCGGACGACGGAGTCGGTCTTGAGCAGGCGGATAAAGAGCGTGGCGGCGCTGACGGTGTAGGCGATGGCGGTGGCGATGGCGACGCCCGCGACACCCCAGTGGAGTACGGGGACAAAGATGAGATCCAGGCCAATGTTGAGGACGGTGGACACGGCAAGCGCCTGCAGCGGCATGCGGGTGATGCCGACGGAGCGGAAGATCGCGGCCTCAAAGTTGTAGAGCAAGATCGAGGGCATGCTCAGCAAAAAGACGCGCAGGTAGAGCGAAGCGAGCGGCATGGTTTCGGCAGGAACGTTGAGCGCGGCGAGCATGGGCTCGGCAAAGATCTCGCCCAGGGCGATGACGACAAAGCCCACGAGCGCCATTAAAATCGAGGTATGGACGGCGCGTTTGACCATGTTCTGATCGTTGCGGCCGATAGCGTTGGCGATGACCACGTTGGAGCCAAGCGACATGCCAATAAACAGGTTGAGCATAAGACTGGTAAGCGGAACATTGGAGCCGACCGCCGCCATGGCGAGGGTTCCCTGGTCGCCCGAGAAGTTACCGATAATGACCGTGGCGATGAGGTTCGACAGCTGCTCCAAGATGCTCGTGGCGGCCACGGGGAAGGCGAACAGGGGAATATTGCGCCACAGCGAGCCGGTGGTCATATCGATGTGCTTAGATGCGGTATCAGCCATACGCTCTCAATCTCTAACATGCTATATCGTGCTTATTTGCGCAGACGATGATACTCCTAATGCAACCAGTCGGCACTTAGGGACGTTCCTTTTAATATGAGCAGGACATTGTCAAGA
>UMLD01042965.1_pt1 | contig 29132 bp, 20 predicted proteins | sample 1966491 | NCBI WGS metagenome assembly UMLD01 (sample SAMEA4836191, study PRJEB28245) | human gut metagenome | biome: gut microbiome; material: fecal sample | place: Denmark | collected 2008
TGGCAGTAATACTGCGCACCGTCATCGTCTGCGGTCAGGTCAATCTCGAGCTTTGAGGCCGTTCCGGCCGCGAGGTTGCCATCGGCACCCACGAGCTTAAACTCTGTCTCGCCGCGGCCCTTGTGGTACCAAATATAGGTCGGTGCCAGCCCTGTTTCGCTATCGTCGGCACCGAGTTGCTTCACATGGCCAATCGCCGAGAGCGTCAGGTGGCTTCCCGCCGTGCGCTCAACCGAAGAGTCGTATCCAAGATCCGACCCCTCCGCAGCATCCGCCGCAGGTCCGCTCACGGTCATCGTCATGCCATCGGGCATGGTCTTGACCGTGATGATTGCCGAGCGAATACCTGTTTCGGTCGTGGATCCATTCTTAACGGCGGCGATGGCGAATCGATACTCCGTATTGGGCTGCAGCCCATCCCACTTGAGCGAGGTCTGCGTGTTGTCGGCAATCTTCCAGCTATTGACGACCGCATCCGCCGCATTGCTCTGCAGCATGCCCACGCCGTAGCTAAAGCCACTCTTGTTTGCGAGTACATCGTCCCAGCTAAACGTAACGCTGGTCGAATCGACGGCGTTTGCCGTAAAGCCCGTCACGGCCGGCGCGTCGGGCATCTCGACGTCCTTAACGTCATAGCCCACGATCCAGAACTGGTCGGTGTCCTTGGTGCCGAGCTTGTCGCCCGAGTCTGCCTCGAACTTGTCGACATCCACCGCGTTGACGCCCAGACGCCACACAAAACCGTACTTGCCCTGCGCGGGCGCGGGCAGGTTGTCGACGGTGCCGCCGTATTCGGTCGATTCACTCGAGGAGTTACCCGTAGTAAAGCCGGCGTTGGCACCAAAGCACAGGCCGCCAAACAACTCGTGCTTTGCGAGCTTCGCGCCCATGACAACGCTGCCGTTCAGCGTCAAGCCGAGCTCGAGCTCCTGCTCCTTGCCCTCCTCGACTTCGATGGTCTGCTCAATGCTCGCCCCCGACTGCGCGGCGGCGCCGTTAAACCCATCGTGCGTGTAGGCGCGCGTTACGCCAGGCTTGCCCAGGCCAAAGGAATCCCCAACGGGAGTCTCGCCGTTGAGCGTCGTTTGATAGGTTCCGGGTTCTCCCGACCGGTTGGTCAAAAAGTAGCTGAGCGGCGTCATATTGTGCTGTTTGGCAATGCGGTCATAGGCCTCGACATTAACGACCGAGGTCTGCGCGCCGAGCGACACGGGCGCCGCCATCACGCCCTTGCCACCAGTTTCCTCATTTTCGATCTCATACTCGTAATAGACCATCGGAATCGTGTAGAGCACGGCCTTGTCACTCTCGCCGGCATGCGACTCATAGCTTACGCTTGCGCTGACCGTGCGCTCGCTCCGGTAGTCATAGCATCCCTCGGCGGCAAAATCGACTGAAGCATTCATCGCGACCAGGGGCGGACCGGTCTGCACCTCGACGGCAACGCCAAACTCGGCGCCAATGGTATAGCCCTGGGATGTCCCCGTGCCCTTTTCCTCTCCGTATGACGTGCCGCCCAACACCAGATAGCCGTATGCCTGCTCCAGATCCTCAACATAGGGCGCATCCTGCAGCACGGCAAGCACGCGCGGGTTGGTATAGACCTTGTAGCGGTCCTTGTACGTGATCTTGACGCTGTCGTTGTCGACATCGGGCAGCGCGAGCGAGATAAATGTGCCGTAGGTAGTGCCGCGACGGTTGCTCTCGCTAATCACCTGCTCCTCGCCGCGGCGCACCTTTCCGTTCTCGTCGAGCGAAAAATGCGAGGCGGTCATCCAATAGTAGTCATCGTTCTTGCGCAGGTCCTCGTCGCGGTGCTTGCCCACCACGGCGATAAAGCTCTCGTTATAGCGGTCCGAACCCGAGACGCTGCCCGCCTTGACGTCGCTGATCCACACCTGCTCTATACCCTTGTGGTCATGCTTGTTGCTGCTGTTGTATTGCTGACCGCTCATGCTCATGGTTCCGACCATGGACCCCAAGCCCTGAGCCCCGCTCTGTGCCGTGTTGCAGGCAAAGTCGCGGAACACATCGCCACCCACGAGCACCTCGTCGACCGCCAGCTGCTCGGACAGGCCGTCAAGGTTGGCAGTGGCAAGGGCAATAGGCGCCAAGGTGCACGGATAGCGCTTATCCTGAGCGCTATCCTTCCATGCGCTGTTGGGCACATGCATCAGCCCATAGGAGGCGAGGAGCCCGTCTCTGTATTCCTTGCAATCGGAAAGCTTGAACTCGCCAGACTCCGAGTCAAAATACGCGTAGCGGTACAGCGCGCCGTACAGCCCCTTGCTGCCGTCAGAAGCGCCGTAATCAAAAGCGCTGCGTTGCCAGTCATAGCCCGCAAGAATAAGGCCCGTGACGGTTTCACCCGTCTTCTTTCCTTCTTCATCGTAGGCGGCAAACGTGCCGAACGTCGCATTCGCAGCGACCATGGTCTTGCCGTTCGCGGAGAGGGAGATTGCGCCCGCGTCGCCCAGAGCATCGACATGGACGAGCGCACCCTTGGATGCATCCCACGAAAACAGCTCGCAATGCGTCGACTTATCAATATTCTTCTTGCCGTAGGGTGCCGAGACCACGATGGCGAGGTCATCGCAAAAATCGCGATCGAGGTCGCCGGCCGCTAGCGAAACGACAGGAGCTGACTGAAGCTGCGTCCAGGAGTCGTTCCCGCCCTTGTTGTGCGTGGTGTAGTCCGCGGCGTTACCGGCATCGATCTTGACGACGCTTTGCTTCCAGTTGCCGCCCTCCAAGTCATACATGTCGACTACAGCCTTGCGCACGCCGTTCTCGTCGACATAGCAGCCCGCGTAGACAAAAAGCTCGTCGACGCCGTCGCCATCGACATCGCCCGCCTCGACATCAAAGACGGCGTCGTGCTCTTGCAGGTAACCGGCATCCAGGTACTTAAAACGGCCTTCGTACATCATATTAGTGTTGACCGTCACCGGCAGGTGTGTGTCGAGAGCGCGCGTACGCCCGTTGCTAAACGAGTAGAGGACCAGCTCAACCTTTCCGGCGTATGACTTGCCGTCAATCGTCGTGGAGGAACTGTCGCCGTAGGCACGGAGCTCGGCAACGCGGCTCTTTTTGCCCGTGCTGGCGTCGCTGCAGAACTCAACACTCGTGGCGTGAATGCCCGAGAAACCGTTGTTGTCGTTGGCGAGTACTGTTGAGGACTCATTGTTGCTTAGGTACGACCAGGTGCCGCCACCGTAGTCGCTATGCTTGTAGAGATCGCTGTTCGTATCGAAGTTGTTGACGTTTTGCCAGAACTTTGCGGCGCCCCACACACTTCCATAGCCATCGGTGAGTTTGCTGCTGCCGCCAATGTCACCGCGCTCGACGTTCTCGAGCTTGTCGCGCAGAGTGTAGCGATTGCCATGGCTACCGTTAGCTGCCATATAGACCTCGCTGCGCGTGGCAAACGTCGTGGGGGTATCAGTGGAATAGGGGCCAACGGTATCGGCCGGAATGTCCTCGCTCGTGCCCAGACCCAGGGCTTGATAATCCTGCTCGGTCATATCGGTGATTGCGGGCGCGTCTGCCGCCTGGGCAACCTGGGGCGTGGCCGTGAAGCAGGCGACGCTCGTGGCGATCAACGCAGCAAGCGCCGCCGTCCCAACAAGCGGGATTTTCGACAGCCTACGGATACGGGGGCGTGGAACGTACATGAGGGACCTCGCTTTATTCGAGTGGAGTGGACTCATTTTTGCAAATGATACGTCCGATGCCCGATATCACGTGTCTCATTTTCGCCAACGGCGTGTCTCATTTTTGAGAATCCGAGATGCCGCGGAAATCTTATCCCAGCTCAAAGGCCATTTCTGGGATGTATTTTCCGTCGAGTGCCTCATCGGGAAACTGCATCCCATTTCAAGCGTCGATTCTGGGACGCACTTTCCCCTTAGACCCTCAACCGGAAACCGCATCCCACTTTGAGCGCAAATTCCGGGATGCATTTTCCGCTTGAGCCTCATTGGGAAACGGCGTCCCACTTCGACCGCCCAGAGTGGGATGCACTTTCCGCAAAGCACCTCAACGGGAAACTACGTCCCATTCCAAAGGCAAATTCCGGGACGCATTTTCGAAAGCCTGCCCATCCGGAAAGCCCGTCCCACTTTGGACGCATCCGGGCACGGAACCATCGACCTATCAGGCCTCCCATCAATAAAGAGGCGTCCTCCCGGACGGCGGGGCACGAAGTTCATCGCGAGTTCCACACGCAAAGAAGGCCACTTAATGTGGCCTTCGTCTTGCGCAGGACTGTAGAGCAGGGAACTTCGTGCCCCGACGCCCGGGAGGACGTTTCATTTAGAAAGATGGACCGACCGCCGTCAGCGATGGGAGCTACTCCCCCAGCACGGCCTTTTTGGCGGCTGCAGCCATGTTGTCCAGATCTTCCTTAGTGGGGTGATCCTTTGCGGCGACCCAGTTGTCGAGCAGCATCTTAAATCGGGCGTTGTCGGGATCTTGCTCGAGCATGGCCTCGTAGCGCTGCTTGACCGCGGGGCCCATCTTGCCCTGGCACATTGCCCAGCCCACCAGCTCGGCATCATCGGCCAAATTTGAGGTCACACGATCGATAATCTGCTGGTAATAGCTCTGGTCGGCGCCAAAACCGCAGGTGCCAAACAGGAAGACGCGCTTGCCGTGCAGAGCGGAGAGCAGCGCGGCAACCGAAGGCGTGCACGCGCCCTTGTCGCACCAAAAACCGACGAGCACCGTGTCGGCCGCGCAGGCACCCTGCGCCTCGAGCGCAACCTGATCTGCATCCGCATCGTCGCTCAACGCCGCGGCATGGACAAACTCAACGCCCGCAGCCTGCAGAGCGCGCTTAATCGCGCCCGAAACCATCCTGGTATTACCGCTCTTGCTGTTAACCACCAAAGAGCACGTCATAGTCACGTTGCCTCGTTTCCCCCAAAACTAAAGCCACTAATGCAATTTATTAGATGAATATCTTAGTACTAACAACGCAGATGTAAACCATCTGCCGCTAATCGGTAGCCCCTACTGGGCAAACTGGCTGCGGTAGAGTTCGGCGTAGAAGCCGTCTGCCGCCAGCAGCTCGTCGTGTGTGCCCCGCTCGATAATCTGGCCGTCGCGCATGACTAGAATGCAGTCGGCGTTGCGGATGGTGCTCAGGCGGTGCGCCACGACAAAGCTTGTGCGACCGGCCATGAGCTCGTCGAATGCCGCCTGCACCTGCAGCTCGGTACGCGTATCGATGCTCGACGTTGCCTCGTCCAGCAGCAGAATCGCCGGATCGGTGAGCATAACGCGCGCAATGCACAGCAGCTGTTTTTGACCCTGGCTAAACGTGCCGCCGTCCTCGCCGATGACCGTATCGTAGCCGCCTGGCAGCTGCACGATAAACTTGTGCGCATGCGCGCGCTTGGCAGTTTCGATAACCTGCTCGCGCGTGGCGTCAGGACAGCCGTAGGCGATGTTTTCCGCCACCGTGCCCTCGAACAGCCACGTATCCTGCAGCACCATGCCAAAGGCGCGGCGCAGGCTTGCGCGCGTGTAGTCACGCGATGAACGGCCATCGACCGCAATGCGACCGGCATCGATATCGTAAAAGCGCAGCAGCAGGTTGATGAGCGTCGTCTTGCCGCAGCCCGTGGGGCCGACCAGGGCAAAGCGCATGCCGGGCTTAGCCTCGATGCAGATGTCCTGCAGCAGCTTACGGTCGGGCACATAGCTAAAGTCCACGTGTTCAAAAGTCACCTCGCCCTGCGGGGCGGCAAGCTCTACAGCGTCCGACGCGTCGGGCTCCTGCTCGCGCGCATCGAGCAGCGCAAACATGCGGCGCGCCGAGGCGTACGCGGTCTGGATCTGCGTAATGACGTTGGTCACCTCGTTAAACGGCTTGGTGTACTGGTTGGCATAGGACAGGAAAATCTGCACGCCGCCCACCGTAAGCGCCGCGGGCACGCCCGTGATCACGCCCACGCAGCCGATCACAGCGACCACGGCATAGATGATGTTATTGATAAAACGCGTACCGGGGTTGGAGAGCGAACCCATAAACTGCGCGCGCTCGCCCGCGGTGTAGAGCTCGGCATTGAGGGCGTCGAAGCGCTGCTGGGCGTTCGGGCCATAGGCAAAGGCGTCGACAAGCTTTTGCTCGCCTACGTACTCCTCGATATGACCACCGAGCTGCCCTTGAATACGCTGCTGTGCCGTAAAGCTTTTGTTGGAAAGCTTGGCGATAGCACCGGCTGCAAAAATGGAAAGCGGCGTGACGAGTACCACCACGAGCGTCATGGTCAGGTTGATGGAAAGCATAAACGCGAGCGTACCCACGATGGTAATAACACCGGTGAAGAGCTGTGTGAAGCCCTGCAGCAGACCGTCGCCCACCTGATCGACGTCGTTGACCACGCGACTCATGAGGTCGCCGTGGGCATGGCCGTCGATAAAGCTGAGCGGCATGCGGCTGAGCTTGTCGCTCGCCTCCACGCGCATGTCGCGCACCGTCTCGTAGGACAGACGGTTAACGCAGTAGCCCTGCAGCCACTGGAAGGCCGCAGCACCTACGACGACAATCGCGAGCTTGGTGACAAGCGGCAGCAGCGCATCGAAGTCCACCTGTCCGGCGGCGACGATAAGGTCGATGCCCTCGCCAATGAGGATGGGCGTGTAGAGCTGCAGAATCACGGAGATGGCGGCACTCACAAACGACGCTACAAACGAAATGCGGTGCGGGCGAACATAGCCCAGCAGGCGGCGGGTCACCGCACCCACGGGATAGCGCTCGGGATCGCCGGGCTGGCGCGGACCGTCGCCCAGGTCGTTGAGGTTATCGTTACCGGACACGTTGGCCGTCATCGTGGCGACCGAACCGGAAGAAGTATACGGATTCATCTAGCAGCCCTCCTTTGCGCAGGCGGATGCGGGGACGGTTGGGGCGGACGCGGGCGCCGCACTCCCCTGCTGGCCCTCGAGTTCCTCGCGGCGAAGCTGCGACTGGCAAATCTCGCGATAGAGCTGGCAGCTTGCATACAGCTCGTCATGCGTGCCCAGGCCCGCAGCCGAGCCGTGGTCGAGTACGCAGATCATATCGGCATCGCGCACGGTCGAGACGCGCTGGCTCACAATAACCGTCGTGAGCGGCAGCCCGCCCTCGGCGGCACCGCGCATGCTGCGCTCGCGAATGGCACGGCGAAGCGCCGCATCAGTCTTAAAGTCGAGCGCCGAGGCGGAGTCGTCCATGATCAGGACCTGCGGCGAACCCACCAGGGCACGCGCGATAGTCAGGCGCTGACGCTGGCCACCGCTAAAGTTCTTGCCGCCCGCCTCGACCGGGGCATCTAAGCCCTGTGGCTTGTTGCGCACGAACTCGCTCGCCTGCGCCATGTCGAGCGCCGCCCAGAGCTCCTCGTCGGTCGCCGACTCGTCACGCCAGGTCAGGTTGCTGCGGATGGTGCCGCTCACCAGCGACGCTCGCTGCGGAACGGTCGCGACCACGTGGCGCAGCTGGTCGAGCGGCCAGGTGCGCACGTCGGCGCCCATCACGCTCACGCTGCCGGTACTCGCATCGTATAGGCGCGGAATAAGCGAGACAAGCGTGGACTTGCCGCTACCCGTACCGCCGATAATGCCAAGCGTCTTGCCCAGCGGGAGCTCCAGAGTCACATCGCTCACGGCATTTGCCGCGCCGGCGCCAAACGAGAAGCTCGCATGGTCAAAGCTCAGCGCAGGGACCGGAACAGCGCCACCCGTCAGGTCGCTCGGCTCAGGCAGCGCGACCGGCTGGTTGCCCTCGTCAGCGATGCTCGGCACGCAATTGAGCACCTCGTTGATACGCGACGCGCTGGCGCTCGCCTTGGTAAAGACCACGACCAGGTTGGCGACGTACACGATGGAGGTGAGCGTCTGCGTCATGTAGTTCACAAACGCCATGACCTGACCCTGCGTGAGCTCGCCCACGTTGACCTGGATGCCGCCCACCCACAGGATGGCGCACACGCCCAGGTTCATCACCAAAAACGTGACGGGATTAAGGATCGACGAGAGCTTGCCCACCGCGATGGCAGTATTGGCCTGGTCATCGGCGGCTTGGGCAAAACGCTCGCGCTCGTGGTCCTCACGCACGAAGGCGCGAACAACGCGGGCGCCCGAAAGCCCCTCGCGGCAGATAAGCGCGATGCGGTCGAGCTTTGCCTGCAGCTGCCTGTAATACGGGATACAGCGCGCCATGACAAACCAAAACACCAGGCCGATAGCGGGCGTGCAGATCAAGAAGATCATGCCGAGCTTAAGGTCGATGGCAAGGGCCGCGCACATAGAGCCCACCGCCAAGAAGGGCCAGCGGATGAGCATGCGTACGCCCAGCGCCACAGCGAGCTGCACCTGGTTGACGTCGTTGGTGATGCGGGTGATAAGCGACGGCGTGCCAAAGCGGTCGAGTTCGGCATAGCTCAACTTGTTGATGTGCTGGTAGAGCGCACCGCGGATATCGGTGCCCATGCCCTGCGAGGTGAGCGCCGCCATCTTTTGGCAGACGAGCGTAAACGAGATGCCGATCACAGCCATGGCGCCAAGCAGCATACCGTAGTGGACGACGGCGTTGACATCGTGTGCGCCAATACCCTTATCGATCATCTGGGCAATCACCAGCGGCGTCAGCAGGTCAAAGATCACTTCGATCAGCTTACACGCAGGGCCAATCACCATATACCGGCGAAACTTACCACCAAAACGCCTGAGCAGCTCAATCATGTATAGGCGCTCCCTATCATCATCCACATTCAATTCGAACCATGATAGTACCGCCACCCCAAAAGAAGCGTAAACAACTCGTCATTTCTAACGGGATTCAGTTTTCAGAGGGGTATACGCGCACACCCAGCCAGTGTCGGGTCAACTAGCATGGTATATTTACATTAGTGCTACCAAGTTAGTCGCCGACCCTTGAAATGAGGTGCCGAGATGAACGACATTCTCGCAAGAAGAGCAAGACGAGCAACTGTGGGCATCGCCCTTTCCGCGGCACTTGTCGCGGGAATCGCCCCCGCAACGGCGATCGCGGCAGAAACCAGTTCCCCCACCGGTGCAGTTGCCTTGCAGGCGGAAGATGCGGCCGCCGCAAAAGAAAAAGCGTATGCAGCCATGCAGGAAGCGCTCAAAAACCTCGAGGCCGCGAAAGACGCCGCAAGTCCCGAGAAACTTGCGGCAATCGATGATGACATTGCCGCTTTTCAAGAGATCTACGACATGGTGGCGGCGGAAGCCGCCAAACGGAGGGAACGCCTTCCCGCCATGCAAGCGAACGTCGATGCAGCCCAAGCCAAATACGATGAGGCCCACAGCCGGACAAGCGGCCTTCAGGCAGAATTAGATAAGGCACTTGAAGCGCTCGGCGACGAGGAGCCCAGCACAGCTACTAAAGAGCATATTAAGCAGTTGCGACGTGAGATCATGTCGGCAGAAAGGCGAGAGAAATCTTGTGAAGATGATCTTCACTCCTACCGACGCCGGCTCGAAAGCCAGGAAAGACAGGTTCAGGATTCCGAAAGTGAGGCGCAGGAAGCTAAAGCCCACATCGATGAGGACATAGCCAAGCGAGATGCGCTCCTCGGCGATTTGGAAAAGGCGCAAGCGGCCTATGACGACGCCTGCAAGGCATACGAAGAGGCTAAGGCCGCGGCAGACAAGGCCACCTCGCCCGAGATAACGAGACCCGCCGAGACGACAAAACCCTCCAGCCCAGCGCAGCCGGCCGAAACGGCACAGCCCACCGGCTCGTCCGCGACCGGCAAAAATACCCCGCCAAGCTCCACCAAGCAGGCGAACTCGAGCAGCGGCAAGCAAGCAAATACGACCGCCGGCAAGCTCGCAAACACAGGCGACACAGCGCCGAGCGCAATCGCACTCGCAGCAGTCGCCGCCGCAGGCCTCGGAATAACCGCCACAGCTACACGCCGCATCAAGAACTCAAAATAGCTGCCAGAGCATATCGCCTTCGCCAATCTACAAACCCAGAGACAAAAAGAGGCCCGTTTCCCCACCTAGGGAAACGGGCCTCTTTAACTGCAAAAATTCAAGCAACAGCACCGCCGCCTCTTGAACCACGTAGCCATCAATGCCCAGACAACGCCAACGAGCAGCATTCCTTAAGGGATAGATTTAATTAGGCTAACGCGCCTTTACGGGTGCTTTTTGGACGAAGTGGTCCCGGTGCCGGCGGGCTGTTTGGTAGTCGAGCGATTCCGCAGGCAAAGCCGAGGACCAGCGAGACACCAAACAGCCCGCCGGCACCGGGACCACTTCGCGGCACCAAAAAAGCGCCCGTGCGCTCGATGGATTCGGATGCCCGACAGAGGCTCCTTATGGCTGCTTCCTTCCGGACCTGACCAGATTCGGAACATGTCGTCATCCGAACCCATCGAACGCGCTAGGCGCTCGGTATATCTTACCTGCTCCCGCCCGCCAGAGCAAGGTAGCTAATTTGGGACGGGGCTTTTTTGACTACTTTTTGACTGGTGGGGCATCAGGGTGGCGAAAGTAGTCAAGGAAGCCCCGTCCTAAATAGACTGATCTGGTGCTGTGCCACGAAAAGGGCCCATCTACTACGATTGGGTCGCAGGGTTCGACCATAGCCGACTTTTTCGAAAATCGGCAAGCTCTCTACCTGCGGTTTTATTTTTTCAAATTCCGGGATGGTCGAGGATGGTCGGTTAAACGTAGTAGATGGCCGCATTTCGTGGCAAACGGTCCGACCCAAGACCCAAGGCAGCCAACCTCGAATGGTCATTCTCGAAGTTGCGGTGGAATACGGACTGAATTGGCCCCTTAAAGGCAAAAACGCTCCGTATTTCACCGCGACTTATCGAGGGGATGGGTTTTAGATACGGCCAAGGTCGTAGGATCGAGCGGCCGCTTCGCCGGCGCAGATGAGGTTGGTTGTGGCTTCTTGCGGATCGAGTGCCTGTTCCAGGCCCATGGGTTTGCGGCAAATCGGCAGTACAAGGTCGATGCCTTGCCCATACACCGCATCCAGGTTATCAGCGCGACCGCCCACGACAGCAATCACCGGCTTGCCATATCGCTTCGCACGACGGGCCACACCCACCGGCGCCTTACCGGCGGCGGACTGCTCATCCATATTGCCCTCGCCCGTTATGACCAGGTCGACATCGCGCACGCGCTCGTCAAACCCCACGAGATCGAGCACCGTCTCCACGCCCGAACGCAGCTCCGCCCCGAGCGCCAGCAGCGCGGCACCCAGGCCGCCTGCGGCACCGGCACCGGGCACTCCGAGCACCGAGCCAAATGTCCGAGCACCCTCGGGTGTGCGCAACAACCCCTGGGCTCGAGCTCTGGCAATCGCCGCATCGAGCAAGCGACCGTAGCCGACCATCCAGCCGTCGTATCTGCGCAGCACCTCGACATCATCCGCCGGCAGGCCCTTCTGCCCGCCGAACACCGCCAGTGCGCCTCGACGCCCCACGAGCGGATTCTCGACATCGGAAAGCACAACGATACGAGCATCATCCAAAGCCTGCAGCGCGGGCGCCAGATCAACGCTCGCCACCTGCTCAAGGCCGGCAAGACCGGGGGCGACATCGCATCCCTGATCATCGACCACACGCGCGCCCAGCGCCTGCAGCATGCCGGCGCCACCATCGTTGGTGGCACTGCCGCCCAAACCAATATAGATAGTCTTTGCGCCCGTGCGAACCGCGCGAAGCATGAGCTCGCCCACGCCATAGGTCGAAGCCGCAAGCGCCGCCGATTCTGTACAGGGCGAGTACCCAATACCCGCCGCCTCGGCCATCTCGATGACCGCGGACTCGCGCTCGCCGTCCACCAGCATCCGGGCAGACGCGCGGTCGCCCAAGGGGCCTGCAACCTCGCAGGTCACAAGCTCGCCACCGCAGGCGGCAACGGCATCGAGCGTTCCCTCACCGCCATCTGCCAGCGGCAACGTAGCCACCTGGGCATCGGACCACACACGGCGCATGCCCTCGGCAACCGCCGCCTCCGCCTGCGCGCTCGAAACGCTGCCCTTAAAGGAGTCGATCGCCAGCAGCACACGGCGGGGCCGCCGCTGCACGGGGCCAAAGTCGGCCGCCTCAACGGCAATATCTTCGGCACACGCGAGTGCCTCGGCATGAGCGGCGTGCGCCTCAAGATCGGCCCCACAACCGCAGCCAGCACCATCGGTGCCACGCAGCCCACTAAAATAGTCGCTCAACACCTCACGACACTCATCCGCCAGCACGCCGGCATCTACGTTAAACCGATGGTTCAGGCGCGAATCGGCATTGAGGTCATACAGCGAGCCCAGCGCGCCCGCCTTGGCATCGGCCGCGCCATACACGCAACGCCCCACACGCGCGTTAACCATAAGCCCCGCGCACATACAGCAGGGTTCGAGCGTTACGTAGACCGTGCAATCGGAAAGACGCCAGCGTCCAAGCGCCTGAGCGGCGGCACACAGGGCCGAAAACTCGGCATGAGCCGAAGGGTCTTGGTCGAGCTCGCGGCGATTATGCGCCCTCGCGACAACCTCGCCCGAGCGCACTACTACGGCTCCGATGGGCACCTCGCCCACCGCAGCGGCGTCGCGCGCCTCCGCCAGCGCCTCGCGCATGAACTTCTCGTCGATTTCGGTGATCGTCATCGTTCGCCTTCCCTGTTTCAAAACGATGCTATCATTACGACTCACGGAGAGATGGCAGAGCGGTTGAATGCGGCGGTCTTGAAAACCGTTGAGCGCGAGAGCGTTCCGGGGGTTCGAATCCCCCTCTCTCCGCCACCTTAGTGATTCACCGGCGTCATGGTCCGCTCAAACAGTGCATCGACCACGTCGGCCATCTCGGGTCGACGCTCAAGATCGTGGCCCGATTCCCACCAATTTGTGAACAACCGAATAATGCCACCGGCGATAAACTCAGACGTCGTCTCGAGTGACACGGGGGCCAGGGCATCCTCGGCAAGCACGTTCATCACACGCTCGCGGATGGAGCGGGCAATGCGGTCGCAAATAACGTTGGTCAACATGCCCGACATGCTGCTTGCCAAAATGTTATCCATGAGCCGCTCGTGCGCCAGAATCAAATCCATGGCATCGTCCAAAATCGCGTGCCGAAGCGCGCGCACGTCCTCGGCAGATACCACGCCGGCCTCATCGGGCTGTTTTTGCGGCAAGCCCGACATGAGCTCATCGATATAAAAGGCAAAGTAATCGTTCTTGTCGCGAAAGTGCTTGTAGAACGTCGTGCGGCGAATCATGGCGCGGTCGCACAGCATGGCAACCGTCAGGTCCTCAAAACGATACTCCTCGAGAAGCTCGGTAAAGGCATCGAACAGGGCGCGGTAGGTTTTCTTGATGCGAAGGTCCACTGGTATCGCCATCCTCAGGGCAAAGACAACACTCGTCAATCTGTCGCATATCTTACACCTGTACCTCGCGCGCTTTGCCCCGGTGCCGACCCCGACGAAAACACAACGCTTACCGGAAAGTTCGGCACGGCAAAACGTTGCGGGTATACTAGTAGCGTTATACCAACGGCAGCTGGCGCATGCCGCCGCGGCCATTCGAAACGGAGACATCATGCTTCCCGTCATCATCGGCATCGTTGTTGTCATTGTGATTGCCTGCGCCATCGCCGGCATCTACAACAACATGGTCACCAAGCGTAACCGCATCGATAACGCCTGGCAGAACATCGATACGCAGCTGCAGCGTCGCAACGACCTGATCCCCAACCTGGTCGAGACCGTCAAGGGCTACGCCAAGCACGAGCAGGAGACGCTCTCCGCCGTGATCAGCGCGCGTAACACCGCCGTCAAGGCCACCACGCCCGAAGCCAAGATGGAAGCCGACAACGTGCTGACCGGTGCGCTGCGCCAGCTCTTCGCCGTAGCCGAGGCCTATCCCGATCTTAAGGCAAACACCAACTTTACGCAGCTGCAGGCATCGCTCGAGGATACCGAGAACAAGATTAGCTATGCACGCCAGAGCTACAACGACTGCGTGCTCAGCTACAACAACGCCATTCAAACGTTCCCGGCTGTCATCTTTGCCGGCATCTTCCAGTTTAAGGAGCGCCAGGGCTTCGAGGCCGCCGAAGCAGCCCGCCAGGCCCCGACCGTCAAGTTCTAGTAGTTTGGCAGCGCATCCTTAATCGGCCAAATGCATAAACCGCCCCGTCGAATGCATACTTCGACGGGGCGGTTTCCTTTTTCGCGAAGGTCCCCCTCTAAGCGCCGTGCATTTTTAGGAGTATTCAACATAACCAAGAGCTTCGGGCGCCACGATAAATGCCAAAGACCGCGAATATCCCTGCAAATCAAACGCTGTCAGCCCATAACCCCGCCCATCATCCGTAGAAAACATCGAGAAATCCCGATTTTTTGCCCGAGGTCGGTATGCAGGGGCCTTCGATTGCAGAATACTCGCAAAAATGCACGTCGCCACCGCCCCCACATGGCGCGAAGCAAAACACAAGCGCGGCTTAAAAGGCCGCGCACCATCTTTAATTCAAATCTATATTGCCCGTACGACAGCGCCAGGGTGACGCAGGCCCGAGGGCGACCTTCCTTTCCGGCGCACTCCGCAGGACGAAAGAGCCTCCGCCGCACGAAGTGCGCAGCGGAGGCTCTTTCATGTCCGAGGACGCGCCGGAAAGGAAGGTCGCCCTCGGGCCGGACATATCCGTAAGACAAATTACGCGACGGTGTAAACCCAGTTGTGCTTGTCCTCGACAGCACCGGACTGGATGCCAGTCAGGGTCTCGCGGAGCTTCTTCATCACGGGGCCGATCTCGGTGTAGCCAGCCGGGAAGGTCACGGTCTCGTCGGCGCCGTAAACCTTGTTGTCGATCTCGCCAACCGGGGAGATGACGGCAGCGGTGCCGCACAGGCCGCACTCGACAAAGGTACCGGCCTTGACCTCGGCCCACTCGACGGGGCGCTGATCGACGGTCATACCCAGGTCCTGAGCAACCTGAACGAGCGAACGACGGGTGATGGAAGGCAGGATGGAGTCGGTGTGCGACTGCGGAACGACGAGCGTACCGTCCTCCTTCACGAACAGGACGTTGGCGCCGCCGGTCTCCTCGACATAGGTGCGGGACTCGGAGTCGAGATACAGGTTCTCGGCATAGCCCTCGCGATGGGCCTCCATCGTGGGCTTGAGGGACATGGCGTAGTTCAGGCCGGCCTTGATATTGCCGGTGCCGTGCGGTGCGGCACGGTCGTACTCGGAAACGCGCAGCTTAACGGGCTTAAGGCCACCCTTAAAGTACGGACCGACCGGGGTCACGAGAATGCGGAACGTGTACTCAGGAGCGGGAGCCACGCCAATCACGTCACCGGAGCCGATCATAAACGGACGCACGTACAGGGTCGCACCGGAACCGAAGGGCGGAACCCAGGCGGCGTTGGCAGAAACGACCTGCTTGACAGCCTCGACGAACTTGTCCTTGGGGAACGGGGGCATCTCGAGGCGCTGGGCAGAGTTATACATACGCTCGGCGTTCATGTCGGGACGGAAGCAGACGATGCTGCCGTCCTCGGCGGTGTAAGCCTTCAGGCCCTCAAAGACCTCCTGGCAGTAATGGAAGATGCCGCCGCACTCGGAGACATGCAGGGTGTGGTCGGTGGTCAGGCCGCCCTCGTCCCACTCGCCGTCCTTCCAATGGGCCTCGTAGCTGTAATCGGTCTTCATGTAGCCAAAGCCGAGGCTACCCCAATCGATATCCTTCTTCTCGACAGTCATATGTCGCTCCTTACATACACAGTTGCAAACTCGCGAACCCGCACGCAAGGACCGAGGCCGACCGCGTCGCAACGTCGCACGCCCGGAGCGTAGAGCCGGACGGGACACGCGAACAGCATCAAAACCGATGGCACGTCGATTCGCATGCACGAGATTGTACTCCGCACGCGCGTCGGATAAAACGTTTTTCTTTAACTAACTAAAGTAATTTCATTTGACCGAAGCTGAAGAGGCCCGCCACCGTAAACGGCGACGGGCCTCAACTGCACGGTTTGCGCGCTGGCTCGAGCTACGCGTTCTATTTACCCAGCTTAGCCTTGACCAGACCGACCACGGTCGGGATGATCGACACGGCAACGATGCCGATAATCAGCAGCTCAAAGTGCTCCTGCACAAAGGGAATGCCGCCAAAGAAGTAGCCCAGCAGCGTAAAGAGCGTTGACCAGGTAATGCCACCCAGCACGTTAAAGATGACAAAGTTGCGCCAGTGCATGCCGCCCATGCCGGCGATAAAGGGCACAAAGGTGCGGATAAACGGGAAGAAGCGGCCGAGGAAAATGGCCAGGTGGCCCCACTTGTCCAAGAAGTCCTCGGACTTTTTAATGCGCTCGGGCGTCATGGCCTTGACCTTACCCGAAGCGATGATCTTGCGGCCAAAGAAGTGACCGATCATAAAGTTGCACTGATCGCCCAAGATGGCAGCAGCCCATGCGACGGCCAGCAAAGCCACGATGTTAAAGCCACCGTTGTGGGCAAAGAAGCCCGAAGCAAACAGCAGCGAATCACCGGGAAGGAACGGGAAGAACACCACGCCCGTCTCGATAAAGATGATCAGGAACACGCAGCCGTAGGCCATAAGCGGGCCGGCGGCGATCCAGCTGGCAATCGCGGTGCGCGGGTCTTTGAGCAGCTCGGCGATAAAATTAATGAAACCCATGAAGTAAAACCTCTCAGTTGTGGGCGCGGATACGTCCAAGTTGACCAGTATACGGTTGCGGCGTCCCCTCGTGCGCAACCCCACAAAAGCATGACTCCATTACCAGCAAGTTTGCATAACTGACACCTGTCGCGCAATGCCGCCAAGATTGTCCTTCCTAATCCCTAGCGAATCGCTATACTTTATTGAATCGCATTGCCATGGCGCTAAGGGAGGGCGGCCGGTGAGCTTTATCAATACCATTCGCGAGGACATCAAGACCGTCCAAGCGCAGGACCCCGCCGCGCAAAACGGTCTGGTCATCTTCCTTTCCTATCCTGGCCTGCACGCCAAGTGGAACCACGTGCCCGAGCACTGGCTCTGGGAGCACGGTCATCGCTCGCTCGCCCGCGTGCTCTCGCAAATCACCCGTCACATCACCGGCGTCGAGATTCATCCCGCCGCACAGATCGGCAAGCATTTCTTTATCGACCACGCCATGGGCGTCGTCATCGGCGAGACCACCATTGTGGGTGACAACTGCGTGCTCTACCAGGGCGTCACGCTCGGCGGTACCGGCAACGAGACCGGCAAGCGCCACCCCACCCTAGGCAACAACGTCACCGTGGGCACGGGCGCCAAGGTGCTCGGCAACATCCGCATCGGCAACAACGTCAAAATCGGCGGCAACTCGGTCGTCGTTAAAGACGTGCCCGACAACTGCACCGTCGTGGGCGTGCCGGGACGCATCATCAAGCGCAACGGCTGCCGCGTGTTCGAGGAGAGTTTCGACGCCAAGCAGCATCGCGAGTACATGCCCGATGACGCCGCCGAGCAGAGTGCCCTCAACCGCCAGGGCATCACCGAGAATGCCCGCCGCGTCAAGGAACTCGAGCGAGAGGTGGCCGAGCTCAAAGCCCTCGTCGCCAAGCTCGTGGACGAGCGCTAGGAACGCAAGCGGCACAAAACGACATCGGCATCAACGCAAGAAGGCGCGCCAGGGAATTCATCCCCGGCGCGCCTTTGCGTTGATGCGACATGTGGGACTGTCCCTTTGTCACATTATGCGAACTGGCTCAGATAGAGGTCGGCGTAGGCACCCTCGGCAGCCAGCAGCTCCTTATGCGTGCCCTGCTCGATAATGTTGCCGTGATCCATGACCAAGATCAGGTCGGCATCCACAATCGTCGACAGGCGGTGTGCGATCACAAAGCTCGTGCGCCCGCGCATAAGCGCATCCATGGCACGGCCGATGGCAAGCTCGGTACGCGTGTCCACGCTTGAGGTCGCCTCGTCCAGGATGAGAATCGCCGGGTTGTTGAGCAGCACGCGTGCGATGGTCAGCAGCTGACGCTGGCCCTGGCTGATGCTTTCGGCATCGTTGGCCACGCGCGTGTCGTAGCCCTGCGGCATGGTGCGCACAAAGAAGTCGACCTGCGCGGCACGAGCGGCGGCCACGATCTCGTCGCGCGTCGCCTCGGGACAGCCGTAGGCGATGTTTTCGGCAATCGTGCCATCGAACAGCCAGGCGTCCTGCAGCACCATGCCAAACTGCTGCCGTAGCTCGCCGCGGTCCATGCGGCTCGTATCCACGCCGTCGAGCGTAATACGCCCGCCGTCAATCTCGTAGAAGCGCATGAGCAGGTTGATGAGCGTCGTCTTGCCCGCGCCCGTGGTTCCCACCACGGCAATCTTCTGGCCCGGCTCGGCGGTAAACGACACGTCGCGCATAAGCGGCTTGTCGGGCGAATAACCAAAGCGCACATGCTCAAAGGAGACGCGGCCCTCGACCTTGCCCGGCAGCTTGGCGGCCTTGTCCGGCAGCGGATCGGCCTCCATCTCGGGCTCATCGAGCAGGTCGAACACGCGCTCTGCACTCGCCAGCGCGCTCTGCAGCGAGTTGAAGGTAAACGACAACTGCGTCATGGGCTCGGATGCCTCGTAGATAAACTGGAAGAACGCCTGGAACACGCCGACGGTCATGTGGCCGGCAACCAGCATACTGCAGCCCACAATCGCAATCACGATCTGTGCCAGGCGGCCGATAAAGCGCACCGCGGGGCCGACGGCGTTAATCATAAAGTCGGCCTTGGTACTCACGCGCGCTAGCTCCCTCGAGGCCTCATGCACCTCGGCAGAACTCTGGCGCTCACGGTTGAACGCGCGAATCACCAGACGGCCCGAGTAGCCCTCCTCAACCGCGCTCGTAATCTTTGACACCCACTCCTGGCGCTCACCGGTCACATCATGTGTGCGGCGCGAGACCACCTTGGTCACCAGCAGCGACAGCGCCATAAAGAACAAAAAGACTAGCGTGAGCGGCACGCTAAACACGAACATCACGCTCACGGCGCCCACCACGGTACCAATCGACACCAGAAGCTGCAGCAAGCCGCGCTGCATGCTCTCGGACATCTTGTCCAAGTCGTTGGTCGCACGGCTGACGACCTCGCCGGGACGATGCGCGTCAAAATAGGCAAGCGGCAGACGGTTGAGCTTTTGTGCGATGCGGTTGCGTAGACGCAGGTTGAGGCGTTCGGCCACGCTCGACATCAAAAAGCTCTGGAGCGCGTAGAACGAGGCAGCGGCCGTCCAAATCATAAAGTAGATGAAGATGGTCCTGCCGCAGTTCTCCCAGGTGATGTTGAAGGTGGTATCGTTGGCAAACGCCACCTGAATGTGGCCCCACAGCTCATCGATCACACGGGCGCTATATGCCGGCGCAGCGGTGTTAAAGATGGCATAGAACACAATACTCGCGAACACGATATAGAAGCGCCAATGGTCGCCGGCAGCCTCGCTCCACAGGCGGCGCACCGTCGCCCAGGTGTCGCGGGGTTTCTCGTCCTCGTCCTCGTCGTCCACATCGCGCATGCGCTCTGCCTCAGCGCGGGCGCGCTCGTCCTCGGCACGTTCGTTTTCCTCGTAGAGCGCTTGGCGGCGAGCCTCGCGCTCGGCTGCAGCCTTGGCGGCGTCATCCAGCTCGGGTGCCACGGCAGCCGTTTCCTCGACCAGTACCGCGGCAGCGGCGTCATCAACGCCGCCCTGCTTCTTGAGCTCCTCGGTCATGCTACTCACCTCCCTTCATCTGCGATTCCGCGATGGCGCGGTACACCTCGCAGGTTTCCATAAGCTCGCCATGCGTGCCCAAGCCCACAACCTCGCCATCCTTGAGCACGACGATCTGGTCGGCGTGCAAGATCGTCGAGATGCGCTGCGCGATGATGAGCACCGCAGCGTCACGCGTCTCGTCTTGCAACGCATGACGCAGGGCGGCATCGGTCTTAAAGTCCAGGGCCGAAAAACTGTCATCGAAGATATATAGATCGGCATGCTTCATGAGCGCGCGAGCAATGGCCAGGCGCTGGCGCTGGCCGCCTGAAAAGTTCGTGCCGCCCTGCGCCACCGGGGTATCGAGCCCCTGCGGCTGATCGAGTACAAAGGTGCTCTGGGCAACCTCAAGCGCGTGAAGCATGTCGGTCTCGGTCGCGTCCTCGTTGCCAAAGCGCAGATTACTTGCCACGGTGCCCGAGAACAGCCACGCCTTCTGCGGCACATAGGCGATGTGTCCACGGATCTCATCTTGCGAAAGCTCGCGCAGATCGACACCGTCCAGGCGAATGGCGCCCTTGGTGGCATCGTGGAAGCGCAGCAAGAGCTTGGCCACCGTCGACTTGCCCGAACCCGTCGAGCCGACGATTGCGGTCGTCTGACCGCGACGACAGGCAAAGCTCAGGTCGCACAGGGTGTCCTCGTCGGCATCGTCAAAGCGAAACGACATGTGGTCGAACATGGCCACCGCATCGGCTTCGTCTTGGGGCTCGCGCGCCCCGTCATCCAGCGTGCGCTCGCCATCGACGATGCTCGGCTCAATCTCCAACACCTGCTGCGCACGGTTCAGGCACGCGGCAGCACGCGGAAGCGTCAGCACCACCATCTGGGCCATCATCACAAAGAACAGGATCAGAATTGCATACTCCAGCACCGCCGAGATACTCGCAATCTGCATGGCGTGGGCGCCTACGCGGTTGCCGCCCACCCACAGCACCGCCACCTCGGCGATGTTCATCAAAAAGAAGCTTGAGCTGTCGAGGCCCACAAACAGGTGGTTGACTTTGATGGCGTTGGCGGCGTATTCGCTAAACACCTCGTCCAGACGCCGTTCCTCGTGGCGCTCCTTGTTAAACGCACGGATGACGCGCACGCCCACAATATTCTCGCGCAGCACCACGTTCATGCGGTCGATAAAGCCCTGTAGGCGCATAAAGATCGGAGCCGCGTTGGCAACCGTAAAGACCGCCGCCACCAGCACAATCGCAACGACTACGCCCAGAAGCGTGCCCATGGCGGGATCGATAAACCAGGCGAATATGATGCCCGCCACAGCCAAAAACGGCACGGGCAGCACCAGCTGAATCGTCTGCAGAATCGCCTGCTGAATCACGTTGATGTCGTTGAGCGAGCGCGTGATCATCGATCCAGTGCCAAAGCGCTCAAAATCGCTGGCCGCGAGCTCGAGCGATTTGTCGTACACGGCATTGCGGATATCGCAAGCCACGTTGGCGGCCAGGCGCGCCGAAAGATAGCAGCCCAGCACCGTGCCGCCGCTAGCCATGCTGGTCGCGATAAACATGTATAGGCCGTTGCGTAAAATGTAGTCGACATCGCCCGTGGTAATACCGGTGTTGACCATGTTCGCCAGCATCGTGGGAACCAACAGCGTACCGACGTTATCCACCAGCAGCACCAGCAGTGTCACTGCGACAAGCCCTCGATATGGCTTTAGAAACCTCATTAACAGTCGCACGACTCCCCCTCACGTCGATCTTGCATCTGGCTTGCGGCTGCCACCTGCTGTTTAAATGTCTCGCACTCGTCGCCGAGCACCTGAGAGAATTTGCCGATCAAGCGCATAATCTCGCGCTGCTCACACGGCTCAAGCGCGCCAAAGGCTCGCTGCTCGGCCTTGAGTGCCGGCAGCGCATAACGCTCGGCAAATCGCCTGCCCTCTTCGGTCAGGCTCACAACCTTGTTCTTACGGCTGCCTTCGGCAAACTCCAACGTTGCGAAGCCCCGCGCCGTCAAGGTTTTAATTGCCGAGTTGATGGTCTGCTTGCTGTAGAACCATTCGCTTGTCAGACGGCTTACGGCAATACTGCCGCCCGCCGTGCTGGTATCGACGAGCATCCAGTAAGCGCAGTCCGAAAGGCCGCAGGCGCGCGAGAACTCCGAATAGATATGGTCGAGTCCATTGAGCAACCGGTCGAAGTCGACCAGTGCAACCGCACTATTCATCTATCCCACCATTCGATTGTCCGATTTTTGACCAATTTTGTGTCTCTAGATTAGTCCGAGTTTTGACTATCGTCAACAGCCTCTCCGCAAATGCGTACATTTTTATGGCCTATCGGCAGAAAAAGACCGCCGGCGCGGGGGCGGCGCCAGCGGTCACGTGAAAATCGAGTTTTATTGCCTGTTAAGCGGCGACGGCCTCATAGACCGTAGCGCCCGAGAAGCTGTCATGCAGGCTCTTGCCGGCAATCCACGGCAGCTCGACGACCTCGCAGACCGTGTTGACCAGCTCGGAGCAGTCAGTAAAGTGGCCCTTGTCGTTGAGGGCCTCGCAATCCTGAACACGCCAATAGCCATCGGTGTGCGTGATGTAGTACTCGTGATCGTTGATCGACACGAAAGCGCGCGTCTTGGAACGCAGCAGCTTCAGAAATCCTTCGAAATCGGTCTCGACGACATCTCCAGCCTGGAACATGATGTTACCTCCTGGCCCGGCGCCACCACGGCGCATTGATAAACGTTGGTACTCCTTTAGTAAAACCTTTATCAGAGGTTATGCGTTCGTCATTTAGGCAAGTGGTAAAAAACCGCAGGGTAGACGGGATAAAACGTTTAACCATCCCATTTGTTTGTCACATTCTGAAGGTACTTTTATGCAAACCTACTTTCCCAATTGGAATCTATCCTTTTGGCCGGGCAATTGACCGTCTATCGTTTAAGCCCGGCGGGTATGAACGAGGCATCTGCAACGCCACCGCAAGGAGACACCATGGAGACTATCGAAGCACTCATTCACCGTCGCAGCTGCCGCAACTACAGCGATCGTCCCGTCGAGGCCGAAAAGCTTGCACGTATTATCGAAGCCGGCCAATATGCACCGAGCGGCATGGGCCGTCAGCCGGTGACGTTTGTCGCCGTCACTGACCCCGCGACCGTCGAGCGTCTCTCACAGCTCAACGCCCAGGTCATGGGCAGCAACAGCGACCCCTTCTATGGCGCCAAGACCGTTGTGGTGGTGCTGGTTGACCGCAGCGTGCCCACACATCTGGAAGACGGCTCGCTCGCCATGGGCAACTTGCTCAACGCCGCCTATGCACTGGGTGTCGATTCGTGCTGGATTCACCGCGCGCATGAGGTCTTTGACTCGCCCGAGGGCCTGGAGCTGCTGGCCAGCTGGGGCCTGCCCGCCAACGGCAGCCTGCGCGGTGTCGGTAACTGCATTCTTGGCTACGCCGAGGACACGCTGCCCGAGGCAAAGCCGCGCCGCGACAACGTGGTGTACGTTAGGTAGCGCAGGAGTGTCCTAAACTGCCGGCAGAAAAGGAACGTCCCCTTCTGCCGGCAAGCTATGTTGATATTTGAGTTGTCGTCGTTTCGTTCGTCTGGGCCGTTTCGGCTTCGCTGCCTTGTTCGTCCTCGTCCTTTTGCGCATCGGCGATGGTGGAGGCCGCCGCAACGATACCGCGCTGGGGCGCGACACCCGTCTGGGTCTGAGCGCCCTCGATAACTTCTGTGCCTGCATGCGCGAGCTCGGGCGATTTAAACATTGCGTCCAAGTTGGCGCCACCGCCGGCGTAGCCAAGCGCAGCGAGTGCGATGACGATCACTGCAACGGCGGCCACGATCGGCACGTAGCGATGCCAGCCGGCGGGATTGAGCCCGCTGCGGCGAGCCGCCCCGCGGCTGATGTAGCCGAGCGTTCCGTCGTGCTTGAGCTTTGAGCCCACCACGCGTTTGCGGCCCCACAGCGAGGACTCTGCCTGCATTGCCAAGCGGGCGCTTGCCGAAGGATAGCCGTATTTAGTGCGCTTGAACGAGCCATCAAACCCCGAGGCGTGTTTGCCCCACGTCACCGATGTCGTGCGTCGGTTAACCGGCGCGGCGCTCCGCCTTCTGCGGCTCGGTTTTGAAGTCTCAGCCATATGCCCTCGCACGCCGTAACCAAATCGAAACAATAACGCTTTGGACTGTAGCACACGCGTCGCGCGCGGTCACGGGCGCCTCGCTCAACGGTCATCGTCCTTCAGCAAGCGCCACAGCGTTGTACGGCTTATGCCCAGCACCTCCGCCGCACGGGTTCGGTTGCCGTGGAGATGGTCTACAACCAGATGCGCGATATCTCGCTCGGTATCGGCCAGCGGTCGCAGGATATACAGGTCACTTTCAAGCGTCGGGGCGCCAAAGGTTGCGGTCTTAATCACGTCCTCTTGGGCGAACACTTCCTCCGCCACAGCGCGGTCCACCGTGCCCGTCCCCACCAATATATACAGTCGTTCCGAGACCTCGCGGAGCTGCAGATAGTTGCGCGGCCAGCGGTAAGCATCGAGCGTCTTCGTCGCCGCGGCAGACAGCGTGGGCGCTGCCGTCCCAAATGCATCAGCGAGATATTCCAAATAGCGCGCGACCTTCGTCGACGCGGCTCCCTGCTCGGCGATTGCCGGCGCGACGCTCACCGCACAGGCGAAGCGCTCGGTCACAAAGGCGGCTTGATCACTTTCGCCGCCGCCCGGCATGTCATTCGCCGTCAGCACCACATGGCAGCGCGTCGCCAACGCGGTGTCGGTCATCGTGGAGACCAGCTCGCGGAGGCGCTGGGGGCCAACCGCATTCCAGCCCTCAATGCAAAGGGTCAGCCCCGTTTGGAACAGCGGCGATTCGGAGCTTTTGAGCACATGGCGCCAACCGCGATCGGTGAGTTCATCGAGCGCGACGGAAACAAAGGGCTGATCGACAAAAGGGCCATCCAGATAGAGGCGCTTGGCAATCTCGACCTGACCCGCTCCCAGCTCGCCCTCGAGCATAAGGGGCACGCCGCGCGCATAGCTCTCGGTAACCGGTACAGCCACCGAGGCCGCCCCCTCAACGATGCCGTACGCGCTCGATTCATAGCGGACCTCAACTTCGTCGGCGTTGAGCCACTCGATGCCCGCATGCGCCGCGGCACCGCGCACCTCGCGGACCACAACGACCCAAAGCCTCCCGCCCTCTTTGTCGGTGGGGCGAACGGTCAGGCTCAGGCGCGTACCCTCACGCCCCATAACCAGACGCGCGCCGTCTCCTATACGGTCGAGACGCTCAGCGACAAAAGCCGCCACATCCCGCTCAAGCGCCGCGTCATTCATGGTCGAGATCGCGACGTCCCCACGCGCATCGATTGCCAATGCCGAGGCCCCGGCAGCAGCTAGGGCATCGGTCAAGATGTTCAGCTTAGCATTGCTATCCATGATTTGCCCCTGTCCGCGGCGACGTGCAACCGCCGACGGTCGCACGACCGAGTGTTTCAAAATTGAACGATATTGCTCACCAAACACTATAGGGCAGAAAGCGCCGTCCTGCGAGTATAGGTGTTGCCCCGCATCGCCATCCTGGCGGGGCGATAAGAGCTCTTCGGGACTTATAAACCTGCGGACAAGCCATACCCGCAAGAGCTCCTATCGCTCCACCGAAGGCTTGCGCTCACCGGCAGCCAGCACGCGAATAAGCTACTTCTCTACCAGATTCCCAGCACGCGCTGCATTCCCAAACTCATGCACGCAATGCCAATCCAGCAGCAAAAGCCCAACGCGATGGGCTTGCCGCCCTTTTTGACCAGCTCGACGATATCGGTATTAAAACCAATAGCCGCCATGGCCATCACAATAAAGAACTTCGACAGCTCCTTGATGGGCGCCGTGATGGACGCGGGAAGCTGAAGCACCGTGGTGATCACGCTCGCCAGCACAAAGAACAGCACAAACATGGGAAACGCACGTTTAAGCGAGAACGTGCTTTTGGCGTCACCGCCGGCCTTGCGTGCCAGATGCATCTGCCAGCATGCGAGGACCAGCGTGATGGGAATAATGGCCAGCGTCCTGGTGAGCTTGACCACCGTGGCGCTCTCGAGCACATTGGCGCCGGGATGCATGCTGTCCCAGGCGCTCGCCGCAGCCGTTACCGACGAGGTGTCGTTGATGGCGGTGCCGGCAAACAGGCCAAAGCCCTCGTTGGTCAGCCCGAGCATGCCGCCGAGCGTCGGAAACACGAGCGCCGCGATAACGTTAAACAGGAAGATGACCGAAATGGCCTGGGCAATCTCGCGATCGTCGGCATCGATGACGGGCGCGGTCGCAGCGATGGCCGAACCGCCGCAAATCGACGAACCCACACCCACAAGCGTCGCGATCTTACCCGGTACGTTCATGACGCGGCAGAGCACAAAGGCGATGACAAGCGAGGTCGAGATCGTCGCCACGATAATCGGCAGCGACTGGGCGCCCTTGGACAGAATCTGGGAGAGGTTCATGCCAAAGCCAAGCAGGATAACCGCGTACTGCAAGACTTTTTTGGACGTATAGGTGACGCCGGCGGCGAGCTGTTCGCGACGCTTCCTGGGAAAGACGAGCGCCAGGACCATGCCAAAGAGGATGGCAAATACCGGACCGCCGACCACCTCAATTTGTTTGCCGAGCAACGTCGCGGGAATGGCAATGATCAGGCAGAACAAGACGCCTTTCCAGCGCTCGCGAACGATATTTGCCAGTTGCATATGGGATTCCTTCTTTCTATTTCACGTTTGCGACGGCTTATGATACGGCAACATTGAGCACAGCCTTGCGCAAACACAGACTAAGATGCCGCAATAGTTCTCAGGCAACAGCCGAATTGCCCACCGCGGAGAGCTGATTCGCGGCATAATTAACAACTGACATATGAGTTTGATAGAACAGTTGCGAGGCGCTATGGAAGAATCGATGCACGTCGGCGAGCAGGAAACGAGCCTACAGGACCAGTCCTACCACACCATTCGACGCAAAATCGTCTACCTGGACTACAAGCCGGGCGAAAAGCTGGGCGTCAAGCAACTTTGCGACGACCTAGATATGGGGCGCACCCCTGTGCGCGAGGCTTTGGTTCGTTTGGCGCAGGAAGGCCTGGTGCGCACCGTGCCCCAGAGCGGTACCTACGTCTCGCCCATCAACCTCACCCTTGCCGAGAGTGCCTGTTACATCCGCGAGCATCTGGAAAAGCAGGTGATTGTGGAGTGCTGTGCGCGCGCCACGTCGGCCGGCATCGAGCAGCTCGACCGCGCCATCGTGCTGCAGGAAAAGGCCATGGCCGAAGAGGATCGCATCGGCTTCTTTTTGAGCGACAACCTCATGCATCACATGATTTTTAGCATCGCATGTCGCAGCACCGTGTGGTCGTGGCTCGAAGAGACCAATGCCGACCTGGAGCGCTTCCGCTGGCTGCGCGCCGCCACGCAGGTTCTCGACAATCAGGACATCGTGAACGAGCACAAGCAGATTCGCCGCGCTATCGCCGGTCGCGACCCCATCGAAGCGAGCTTTTTGGTCAGCAAGCACCTGCATATGATGTTCCGCAACCAGACCGAGGTTCTGGACCAGTTCCCCGAGTACTTCGAGACCAGCAAGCTCCGCTAACCTGCCAAATAGGGACAGGTTCATTTTGGCAGGTTTTATCTGGGCAAATGAAACAAGGCCCGGCTCCGCTGCAACGGAGCCGGGCCTTGGTCGCCAGAATGGCGGAACCAACTACTCCACGGTAACGCTCTTTGCCAGGTTGCGGGGCTGGTCGACGTCGCAGCCGCGCAGGATGGCAACCTCGCGGGCGAGCAGCTGCAGCGGGACGCTCGCCGTGATGGGGCTGAACACGTCGCGGACGGCCGGCACGCGAATGATGCAGTCGGCAATCTTGTTGATTTCCTCGTCGCCCTCGGTAGCAACGACGATGACCTTGGCGCCGCGCGCCTTGCACTCCATGAGGTTCGACACGGTCTTGTCGTAGGTGGCACTCTTGGTGGCCACGGCGATGACAGGGAAGCCCGGGTCGATCAAGGCAATGGGGCCGTGCTTCATCTCGCCGGCGGCGTAGGCCTCAGCGTGCAGGTAGCTGACCTCTTTGAGCTTAAGCGCGCCCTCGTAGGAAATAGCGGCACCCATGCCACGGCCCACGAACAGCGCCGACTGCGCGTCCTTGCACAGCAGGGCGGCCTCATGAACGGCCTCGGTTTGGGTATCCAAAATCCACTGGATCTGCTCGGCCGTATCGGAAAGCTCGCGGAACAGCATGCGCGCCTGCTTGGTGGTCAAGCGGTACTTGACCTGCGCCAGCAGCAGGGCCAAAAGCGTAAGGCTCACGACCTGGCCGATGAAGCTCTTGGTCGAGGCGACCGCGATCTCCTTGTTGGCCTTGGTGTAGATGACGCCGTCGCTCTCACGCGCCACGGGGCTGCCCACCACGTTGGTGATGCCGAAGACCTTGGCACCCTTGATGCGCGCGTCGCGAATGGCGGCAAGGGTATCGGCCGTCTCGCCCGACTGGGACACGGCCACGACGAGCGTCGTCGGCGTGATGATGGGGTTGCGATAGCGGAACTCGCTGGCCGCCTCCACCTCGGTGGGGATGCGAGCCCAGCCCTCAATGAGATTCTTGGCAATGAGGCCAGCGTGATAGCTGGTGCCGCAAGCGATCACGTAGACGCGGTCGATGTCGTTGAGTTCCTCGAGCGAAAGGCCCAGCTCGTCGATGTCGAGCTCGCCGGCCGGCGTCATACGACCAACCAGCGTGTCGCGCACAACGCGCGGCTGCTCGTGAATCTCCTTGAGCATAAAGTCGGGATAACCGCCCTTTTCTGCCATGTCCAGGTCCCAGTCGATGTGGGTGACCTTGGGCTCGATAACGTTGCCGGCCTCGTCGGTGTACTCGACGCCTGCGGGCGTGAGCTTGGCAAACTGACCGTCCTCGAGCACCACGACATCGCGGGTGGCGTCGATGAGCGCGATGACATCGGAAGCAACATAGGAGCCGGTTTCGCCCACACCGACTACGATCGGGGAATCCTTGCGGGCCACGGCGATCACGCCGGGCTCGTCAGCGCACACGGCGGCCAGACCATAGGCACCGACCACGTGGGTGCAAGCCTCGCGCACGGAGGCCATCAGGTCGTGCGTCTCGGCATAGGCCTCTTCGATCAGATGCGCGAAGACCTCGGTATCGGTCTCGCTCTTAAAGTGGTGGCCGCGACCCTCCAACTCTTCGCGCAGCTCGGCGAAGTTCTCGATGATGCCGTTGTGGACGATGGCGATACGACCGTCGCAGCTGGTGTGGGGGTGAGCGTTAACGACGGAGGGCTTGCCGTGGGTGGCCCAACGGGTGTGGCCGATACCGCAGGGAGCGTCGCTGTCG
>UMLD01067725.1_pt1 | contig 28482 bp, 18 predicted proteins | sample 1966491 | NCBI WGS metagenome assembly UMLD01 (sample SAMEA4836191, study PRJEB28245) | human gut metagenome | biome: gut microbiome; material: fecal sample | place: Denmark | collected 2008
GTCGCTCTCCGCAAGGAGAGCGTGGATAGAAATTTAGCTTGGCATTGCATAAGCGAGGATGTATCATAGTCGCTCTCCGCAAGGAGAGCGTGGATAGAAATAAAATATGTCGTTAAGGATTCTGATTTTACCGGGGTCGCTCTCCGCAAGGAGAGCGTGGATAGAAATCAAGTGGATAAAGAATAAGTACCCCGGCTGTCGTGTCGCTCTCCGCAAGGAGAGCGTGGATAGAAATCACCATCCCACGGGAATTTCCGAAATTGGTGTACCGTCGCTCTCCGCAAGGAGAGCGTGGATAGAAATCTTAATGTCATCCAAGGCAAGACGCATTTCGGTGTCGCTCTCCGCAAGGAGAGCGTGGATAGAAATTTGTTCGTACACTCCCATATAGTGCACATTGCCTGTCGCTCTCCGCAAGGAGAGCGTGGATAGAAATGGCCGTGATAGCCTGCTGCAGCTGTGTGTCTGCCGTCGCTCTCCGCAAGGAGAGCGTGGATAGAAATCACTCATGGACCGGTACAAGGCCGTCTTTGCTTGTCGCTCTCCGCAAGGAGAGCGTGGATAGAAATAGGGCCGTCAGCAGCTCGTTGGTAATAAAATTGCGTCGCTCTCCGCAAGGAGAGCGTGGATAGAAATATTTTACCGACACGATCAGCGACTACTTGAGGGGTCGCTCTCCGCAAGGAGAGCGTGGATAGAAATTTCTGCTCCGACTGGGCAAAGGCCCTATTCCGGTAGTCGCTCTCCGCAAGGAGAGCGTGGATAGAAATCGTAAAGTCGTCATACCAAGACCAGCCGTAATGGTGTCGCTCTCCGCAAGGAGAGCGTGGATAGAAATGCGGTACCGTAACCGCCTGCCCAGTATTCCCAATGGTCGCTCTCCGCAAGGAGAGCGTGGATAGAAATTAGTCCCAATACCAGCATTATAATCCTGGATGAATGTCGCTCTCCGCAAGGAGAGCGTGGATAGAAATCCGCAGCCGGTGCCCTATCGCGGCCACGGGCGCAGTCGCTCTCCGCAAGGAGAGCGTGGATAGAAATTATAAAGAAAGGCCGGGCCAGAAGGCCCGGCCAAAGTCGCTCTCCGCAAGGAGAGCGTGGATAGAAATTACACAATGCAGGTTATAGTTGTCGTAGTGGACAGTCGCTCTCCGCAAGGAGAGCGTGGATAGAAATCTGCTGGGTGTTGGTTGCCTCGTCATGCTTGGTGTCGCTCTCCGCAAGGAGAGCGTGGATAGAAATAAAGGTCTATGGATATGGAGAAAATAAGAAAATGTCGCTCTCCGCAAGGAGAGCGTGGATAGAAATGTTCGGTCGTACTTCTTGGGGTTAAGAGTACCAGTGTCGCTCTCCGCAAGGAGAGCGTGGATAGAAATATTCAATCCTCTGCTGTGATAGTAAAGATGAGCATTGTCGCTCTCCGCAAGGAGAGCGTGGATAGAAATTTCGTAGCTCAAAATCAAAGGCATAAAAAAAGCCCGTCGCTCTCCGCAAGGAGAGCGTGGATAGAAATAGGCAATCCACGCAAAAAGCCGTGAATATGCCACGTCGCTCTCCGCAAGGAGAGCGTGGATAGAAATTCTTTTGGTCTATTTGGCGTTGATAAGGTATCTTGTCGCTCTCCGCAAGGAGAGCGTGGATAGAAATAAGATGTTCGCTTGTATCGGTTTTCACTAATTTGTCGCTCTCCGCAAGGAGAGCGTGGATAGAAATGGCTGTTTCGGCTCTGCCTGAACTTATTCCCCTGAGTCGCTCTCCGCAAGGAGAGCGTGGATAGAAATCCTTTATTCGCTCTTTAAGCCGTGGTGATGCTCTAGTCGCTCTCCGCAAGGAGAGCGTGGATAGAAATTTTGGCTGGTATATCTAATGCTATTGTTGCCGTTTTGTCGCTCTCCGCAAGGAGAGCGTGGATAGAAATATGACATGTCTGCCGCTTGGAACCGTTTCACGCAAGTCGCTCTCCGCAAGGAGAGCGTGGATAGAAATGCTCATGAAATGTCAAGTCAAGAAATATTCTGGACGTCGCTCTCCGCAAGGAGAGCGTGGATAGAAATATCACGCGCGGCCAACTGCCAACACCGGAGCCACGTCGCTCTCCGCAAGGAGAGCGTGGATAGAAATGTCTTTTTGACGCTCACTGTTCGCAATGTTCCGAGTCGCTCTCCGCAAGGAGAGCGTGGATAGAAATATCTTATTGAAGATAATTCTCTTGCTTCGGGTAGTCGCTCTCCGCAAGGAGAGCGTGGATAGAAATAATGTGAGGTGTTTTCCATGATTCCTTTGCAGCTTCGTCGCTCTCCGCAAGGAGAGCGTGGATAGAAATGGTCAGGTTGCTGCTGATCTCCTCGGAACTAATGTCGCTCTCCGCAAGGAGAGCGTGGATAGAAATTTCACTGATTTTCAACTTTTGTCGCCTCCATTACGTCGCTCTCCGCAAGGAGAGCGTGGATAGAAATTCTTTAACAACGGTATTGCACTGATACCACATCAGTCGCTCTCCGCAAGGAGAGCGTGGATAGAAATTGCCGGGTCGGCTTGGGTTTCTGAGTTTCCCAAACGTCGCTCTCCGCAAGGAGAGCGTGGATAGAAATTTCAACATACGTTACACGACTTCCCCGCGCCCAAGGTCGCTCTCCGCAAGGAGAGCGTGGATAGAAAATTCGTGGATGATTATCAATTCCAAAGGGTGTGGGTCGCTCTCCGCAAGGAGAGCGTGGATAGAAAAGCGGATGAACAACTATTCCGCATCTACCAGATCAGCGTCGCTCTCCGCAAGGAGAGCGTGGATAGAAAAGGCTCCTTCTTCGCCCTGCACCCATATAATAGGCGCGGGTCGCTCTCCGCAAGGAGAGCGTGGATAGAAAAAGACGGCATGAGGATGGCTCACTGCGATTGGATACGTCGCTCTCCGCAAGGAGAGCGTGGATAGAAAAATCTTACTGGGCGGCGATTTGGCCGCCTAAGAGCGTGGATAGAAAATACACAGCCCCGCGCGTGCGATGCTTGCGGGCGTCGCTCTCCGCAAGGAGGGTGTGGATAGAAAATTCGGGCGTTCCGCCCTCAGCGGCCCTCGCGCGCAGTCGCTCTCCGCAAGGAGGGCGTGGATAGAAATATAAATCAGGGCAAGGAGACCCGCGACTTTAGTCGTGTCGCTCTCCGCAAGGAGGGCGTGGATAGAAATTCTATGTATCATAACACAACCCCGGCCGATATGCAGTCGCTCTCCGCAAGGAGAGCGTGGATAGAAATCACGCACCAGTATACGAGGAGACCCCCGTGACCGTGTCGCTCTCCGCAAGGAGAGTGTGGATCGAAATATGTACACATCAGCAATCAACACCTTGCGCTCTTTGGTCGCTCTCCGCAAGGAGAGCGTGGATAGAAATTGGCTATGGAATGTTTCTCTTTCTGATTGTTCAGGGTGGTTTTGTTCATGCGGATATCCGCTTTAATTTTAAAAATTGCTATAGTAAAAAACTCTCGCATAAAATAATATAAAAATATTATATTATCTACTTGACAAGGTACCCCAGCGGGGTATATAGTGAATATACCCCGCTGGGGTACCTTGCATGTGATGGGAGGGTAACATAATGCAGGAAAACGAAAAGAAGGAACCGTGTTGCTGCTGTACACACAAAACAAAGCATCGCAGTGAAGAAGAGTATAAAAGCCTGGTCCACAGACTGAACCGGATCGAAGGGCAGATTCGGGGCATCCGTGGGATGGTGGAAAACGAAGTGTATTGTCCGGATATTCTGGTGCAGTCGGCGGCGGTAACGGCGGCGATGAACGCGTTCAACCGTGAGCTGCTGGCAAACCATATCCGCACCTGTGTGGCGGATGATATCCGTGCCGGGAATGACGAAGTTGTGGATGAGCTGCTGAAAACGCTGCAGAAACTGATGAAATAAGCATTGCCTGCACAAAATAGCAGAAGCAGAACATGAAATAAATGCACGAGTGTTTGAGCCAGCAAAAATGCCATGCCAGTGCCCAGTACGATTGGTTTTCTGTTCACAAACATCGGTAAAAGTTTGTGTAACATTACCAGAGCCATGAATAAATGCCAGTTATTCCCTGTGAGAGGGTGTGGATAGAAATGCCGCATCGGCCTTGGTTGCCCCCAACGTATCGCTCTCCGCAAGGAGAGTGTGGATAGAAATGGTAACCTCAATAATACGTCGAATTGCAGGCTAGCCGCTCACCAAAAGGGGGGCGAGGATAGGGCAACACCGCACAATTCCCGCCTTGCGGCTTAAGCACCGCTCCGGCAGCTGCGGCACGGCATCTGCGTTGCCAAAATGCTCGATAATGTCGGGTTGCGGTACCCGCATCGTGCTTCGGGGGCAAAAGCCCCTCGCACTCTGCGACCACTGCCCCTGCTTCGGTTCGCTGTTTCCGCCACTGGCGGCGCTCACCTTTGCAGCATCCAGTATTATCTGCGCTTTTGGCTTGGCATCTGCCGCACCTCGCTCGCCGTATCGGCACTTAGAATTATGCGGTATTGCCATAGAAACAACTCAAACATCAACAACCCGTGTTCAAACACCAAAGCGAAACCACTCACCAATCATCACACAGGAATTATAGAATCACTACCGCAAAAGAGAGGAAACCGGAGGAAAGAAGTGGAACAATATAACGTAACCGGGATGAGCTGCGCCGCGTGCAGTGCCCGGGTGGAAAAAGCCGTCAGCAAAGTGCCGGGCGTAACATCCTGCTCGGTCAGCCTGCTGACCAACTCAATGGGTGTGGAGGGCACCGCCGCTCCGGCAGATATTGTGGCCGCAGTGGAAGCCGCAGGCTATGGCGCAAGCCCTAAAAACACTGCCGCCCAGTCCGCCGCGCCGTCAGCAGATGCCTTAAAAGATACCGAGACCCCGCGCCTCAAACGCCGCCTGATTGCCTCGCTGATCTTCTGGGTGGTGCTGATGTACTTCTCCATGGGGCACATGCTATGGAACTGGCCGCTGCCGGGCTTTATGCAGGGCAACCATGTGGCAATGGGTATTTTACAGATGCTGCTCACCATTATCATCATGGTCATCAACCAAAAGTTCTTTATCAGCGGCTTTAAGGCGCTGTGGAACCGTGCCCCCAATATGGATACCCTGGTATCCCTTGGCGCTACCGCGGCCTTTGGCTACAGCACTTACGCTCTGTTTGCCATGACGGTGGCCCAGGTGCAGGGGGATGCCATGGCCGTGATGGGCTATATGGAGGAGTTTTATTTTGAATCCGCCGCAACCATCCTGACCCTGATCACGGTGGGCAAAACGTTGGAAGCCCGCTCCAAGGGCAAGACCACCGATGCCCTGAAAGGCCTGATGAACCTGGCCCCCAAAACCGCAACGCTGCTGCGCAATGGGGCGGAAGTTACCGTTCCCATCGAACAGGTGCAGCAGGGCGATGTGTTTGTGGTGCGTCCCGGCGAGAATATCCCCGTTGACGGCGTGGTGCTGGAAGGCAGCAGCGCGGTGAACGAATCGGCCCTGACCGGTGAGAGCATCCCGGTGGATAAGGCCGAAGGCGACAGCGTGAGCGCCGCAACCCTGAACCAATCCGGCTTTTTGCGCTGCCGTGCCACCCGCGTGGGTCAGGATACCACGCTGGCTCAGATCATCCAGATGGTCAGCGATGCCGCAGCCACCAAGGCACCCATTGCCAAAATTGCAGACCGCGTCTCCGGTGTGTTTGTGCCGGTGGTGATCACGCTGGCCGTTATCACCACCATCGTGTGGCTGCTGACAGGGCAGACGGTCGGTTTTGCCTTGGCCCGCGGTATTTCAGTGCTGGTCATCAGCTGCCCCTGCGCGCTGGGCCTGGCAACGCCGGTTGCCATTATGGTTGGCAATGGTGTGGGCGCTAAAAACGGCATTCTCTTCAAAACCGCGGTTTCGCTGGAGCAGACCGGTAAAACCGAGATCGTTGCCCTGGATAAAACTGGCACCATCACCAGCGGCGAGCCGCGCGTGACGGATATCCTGCCCGCAGACGGTGTGACGGAGCAGGTACTGATGAGCCTTGCCGCTGCCTTGGAGCAGAAGAGTGAACACCCGCTGGCCCGCGCTGTGCTGCAAAAGGCACAGGAGGATAACCTGACCCCCGCCGAGGTGGCAGATTTCCAGGCTCTGCCCGGCAACGGCCTGACGGCTGTGCTGAACGGCAGTACCCTGTACGGCGGCAACGCCAAGCTGATGCAGACCCTTGGCGTGGCGGTGCCGCAAAAGATGGCATCCAGCGCCGAAGCACTGGCCGCCCAGGGCAAGACCCCGCTGTTCTTTGCCAAGGATGGCACCATGCAGGGCGTTATCGCGGTGGCGGACGTCATCAAGGAGGACAGCCCGCAGGCTGTGCGTGAACTGCAGGGTATGGGCATCCGTGTTGTGATGCTGACCGGCGATAACGAGCGCACCGCCAAAGCCATTGGTGCACAGGCCGGTGTGGACGAAGTGATTGCCGGTGTGCTGCCCGATGGCAAGGAAGCTGTGATCCGCAGCCTGAAAAACAAGGGCCGCGTGGCCATGGTGGGCGATGGCATCAACGATGCACCGGCCCTGACCCGCGCGGATGTCGGTATTGCCATTGGCGCCGGTACGGATGTTGCGATTGACGCCGCTGACGTTGTGCTGATGAAGAGCCGCCTGAGCGATGTGCCCGCCGCCATCCGCCTGAGCCGCGCTACTCTGCACAATATCCACGAAAACCTGTTCTGGGCCTTTGCCTACAATGTGTTGGGCATCCCCCTGGCGGCAGGTGTCTTTATCCCGCTGCTGCACTGGCAGATGAACCCGATGTACGGCGCTGCGGCCATGAGCCTGTCCAGCTTCTGCGTGGTTTCCAACGCACTGCGGCTGAACCTGTTCGATATTCGCAGCACCAAACATGACCATAAACGCAAAGCACACAAAACAAGCAAAAAGGAGAACACGACCATGAATAAGACCATTAAAATTGAAGGCATGATGTGCGGCCATTGCGAAGCAACCGTGAAAAAGGCACTGGAAGCGCTGGACGGTGTTTCCGCCGCCGAAGTAAGCCACACCGCCGGTACCGCTGTTGTAACGCTGGATAAGCCGGTGGATGACACTGTGCTGAAAAAAGTCGTTGAGGACAAAGATTATACCGTGACCGGCATTGAATAATCCCGGCTCAAAAGCAAAGGAATAAGCATGAAAGCGCCCGCACGCTGCCTTGCAGCAGGCGGGCACTTTTTTGTTGTGGCCCCGCGGTAAAACAGAAAAGCTGAAAAAACTTTTTGATAAGTATTCTAATATTATTTGCGAAAATCATAACAGAAGGATAACAAAACAATATGATTTGGCCAGTTGCACTTGCACTATAAGTGGATAATATTATACAATCTACATAAAAGATGGGGGCGCCCGTCTTACCCAGCCAACACGAGGGAGCAACACAGATGTATATCAATTTTGGTTCCATCAACAGCCGCCAGGCTGCGGACGGCAGCTGTACTGCACCGCTTACAGTGGATTCCTGCGGAACATGCCGATTGAAAAAGCACGCCAGCCTGCCAACTATTACGCGGTATGATGAAAATGCGTATCAGCTGTTTTATATCGCTGCGGGCAAGGCGCACTTCTGGTTTGATGATGCCGAGCATGTGGTAACAGCGGGTCATATGGTGCTGTACCGCCCGCAGGAAGAGCGCCGCTATATCTACTATCTTGAGGACCACCCGGAGGTGTTCTGGGTCTATTTTTCCGGCAGCGAGGCCGCTGCAGTGCTGCAGGCGCATGAGATTCCGCTGGATGGCCATGTGTTTTACAGCGGCATTATGCCGGAGTACAAAAATACTTTCCGCCGCATGATCCAGGAATTGCAGCTCTGCCAGTACGCCTATCGGGATTATACGGCCGGGCTGTTCCAGATGATGCTGGTGCTGGTCAGCCGCCAGCGGCAGGAACGGCGGTCGATCAACGGCACCACGCGGGAGCAGATCGAAGCCGCAGCCGCCTATTTTAACGAGAATTATACTGCCCGCATCAATGTGGATGAATACGCCGAGTCCCTGCACATGAGCACGGCATGGTTCATCCGTAGCTTCAAACAGTATGTGGGCTTGTCGCCCGCACGGTATATCCAGTCGCTGCGTATCGTCAATGCACAGCGCTTGCTGGAACGCACCAAATACAGCATCGGTGAAGTTTCCGAGATCGTCGGGTATGATAACCCGCTGTATTTCAGCCGTGTGTTCAAAAAGGAAACCGGGCTTTCCCCCGCGCAGTACCGCAAAGCGGAGCGGGCAGGCGAACAGCCGTCCGACCCGCAGGAAGAGGATGCCTGCACCCCCCAATATCGACAAAAACCGCAATTCATAGTATAATACCCCCATACACTTTGGTATGGGGGCTTTTTATGTTTGCAGCAGCAATTTGTGTCAGCATCCTGTTGGGAGTGCTGGTTTGGGCACTGCCGGGGCGGCTGTGCGACCGCAGGGCAACCCATGCGGATGTACTGGCCGGGCCGGGCATTGTGCTGGCAGTGTGGATCATCGCAGCATGTGTGTTTGCCCAGCCGGGGCTGGCGCAGGGGTTTGATCTGTTCCGCCTGCTGGCCATCAATGGGGCGGCACTGTGGGCCTGCGGCACTGTGTTGTTACTCCGCCTGCGCAGCGGGCGGCGGTACCGCACACTTTGGACGGCTGCTGCGCTGCTGATTGCCGCCATCGGCCTGGAAGTATTCGTGGGCAACGCACCCTATTTTGCAACCCACGGCTACCAGCCCGTTGACCTGCGCGCCTATTTGCAGGATGCCCCGGCGGATGGGGAGCCGATTGCTTTGAACGATGAGCACAGTACCCTTACCTTTACCGGCATCCATCAGCCGCTGTATAACGTTGCGCTGGATGGCGTTGTCTACCAGTATGACGGCAACTATCCGCAGGATCAGAACCCGCTGTTTATCCTGTGGGTGTCCGGTACCGACGAAGCCAGCACCGCCCCGCGCCAGAGCTGGCAGTGGCAGGCGGCCCCGCGAGCGGTACGCAGCCTGGTGCGCACGCTGGATTTTTCCGGCGCGGTGGATACCCTGACCCTGCAAGCGGAGGGCTATAGCGGAGAGTACCGCAGTTATGACCTGAACTATACCGTGCAGGCGGTTCTGGCCAATGTACCCCGCCCGATGGATTTCTCGCTGCTGCGGCTGGCAGTGGTGTATCTGGCACTGCTGGCCTTGTGGGGGCTGCGCCCCGGCGCTGCCGCGTGGCACGAAGCCTACCTGACCCACCGCGCCAAATACCGCCCGGCGGTGCTGGTGCTGGGCTGCATGCTCTGCCTGCTGGCCGCAGCGGCCCCCTTTGCCGATGCCCGCAACTCCGGCGTGGCGACCTCGTTTTATAATGTCGAAAACTGGGACGGCGAAAGCCGCATCACCTTCACCCAGCATATCAGCGATTGGCAGAATGATTCCGCTGCGCAGTACGGCGCTCTGGCCCACAGCCTGCTGAATGGCCGCCTGGATCTGCAGCGCGACCCGCCCGCCGCCATGGCGGAGATGCAGAACCCTTACGATACCGCCGCCCGTCAGAGCGCGGCCCCGGATGCTTTGTGGGATGTTGCTTATTATCAGGGGCGGTACTATGTTTACTTTGGCATTGTGCCGTGCCTGCTGTTCCAGCTGCCGTTTGAGCTGCTGACCGGCGTACCGGACCTGCCGCCCAGCTTGGCCATGATCGTGATGGCCTGGCTGCTGATTTTGGCAGTGTTTGGTTTGGTGCGGCAGGCTGCGCAGCGCTGGTTCCCGTCCGCCTCAGCGGCGGCCTGCCTGCTGGCTGCGGCGGGCATTGCGGGCGGTAGCCAGGTGTACTACCTGCTGCTGCGCCCCTCGGTGTATGAATACGCCATCCTGTGCGGCGCGGCATTTGTGCTGCTGGCCCTGTGGCAGTGGCTGTGCGCCGCCAACACCCCGGTGCAGCACCATGGCAAAATCATGCTGCACGTGGCGCTTGGCAGCCTGTGCATGGCGCTGGTGGCGGGATGCCGCCCCCAGATGGAGCTGTTTGCCGTGCTCTGCCTGCCGATCTTCTGGACGCAGTATATCCGGCAAAAACGCTTGCGCAGCAAGCAGGGAATAACCGAAGCCATCGCTTTTGTTCTGCCGGTTATTCTGGTAGCCCTGGGGCTGATGGCCTACAATGCCGCGCGGTTCGGCTCGCCGTTTGATTTTGGCGCCAATTACAACCTGACCAGCAACGATATGACCCACCGCGGCTTCCGCCTTGGGCGGCTGGCCCCGGCGTTGTTCACCTATTTCCTGTCTCTGCCGGTGGTGCAGGCGGTGTTCCCTTACCTGGCGGGTACCAAAATGCAGACAAACTTTATGGGTATGACCATTACCGAAGTATTTTACGGCGGTGCCCTGGTCAGCCTGCCGCTGCTGTGGGCCTTTGCGGCCCTGCCTTTGCTGCGCCGCCGTATGGCAAGGCAGAAAGACCTGCGCGCCATGGTGCTGCTGCCCGTGCTGCTGGCTGTTATTCTGGCCGCGTTGGACTGCCAGATGGCCGGTGTGCTCTACCGCTATCTCAGCGACTATTTAACCCCGCTGCTGTTCGCCGCCGCATTGGTCTGGCTGTGGGCCGAAAGCGCCCTTGCCCCGCGTGTGCAGGCCGCCGCATCGGGCTGCATCCTGCATACCGTGCAGCACATGCTGCAGGGGGCGATGCTGGCAGCTGTTGCCGTGGGGATCTGTTACAGCTTCTGTGTCTACTTTGCTGCGGAACCGGGCCTTCTGGGCCAGAATCCCGCGCTGTACCAGAATGTCAGCCGTCTGGTGCAGTTCTGGCTGTAAAATCAGGGCGAAAACAAAATTCAGCAAAATTCAAATTAGATAAAATAAAAGCATATGCCCCATGTCAGCCGGGAAAATCCGGCCAGTCAGGAGAGCATGTGCTTTTTCTTTTTATATGGGCATTCTGTATGGATCGTTTTCGGATGGAATAAATATAAGGCAACACCGCACAATTCCCGCCTTGCGGCTTAAGCACCGCTCCGGCAGCTGCGGCACGGCATCTGCGTTGCCAAAATGCTCGATAATGTCGGGTTGCGGTACCCGCATCGTGCTTCGGGGGCAAAAGCCCCTCGCACTCTGCGACCGCTGCCCCTGCTTCGGTTCGCTGTTTCCGCCACTGGCGGCGCTCACCTTTGCAGCATCCAGTATTATCTGCGCTTTTGGCTTGGCAGCTGCCGCACCTCGCTCGCCGTATCGGCACTTAGAATTATGCGGTATTGCCCTAAAAAATCCTGCAAACAGGATAGCGGCCCCGTTTGCAGGCCATTCAGCTCAAAATTTAATAGGTGATGATCACGCCCTGGTCCTGTGCGTAAAAGCTGCACAGACCGCTGCAGGGCACAATATCCACCCGCGCATCCGGCCATTTGGCGTGGATGCCGTGTTCCAACAGATTGGCGGCATTCTGGTTGTTGCACTCGCTGATCAGCACCGGGCGCACACCATCGTAACCGTCCTCGTCCATCTGTTCCAAAATCTTGGCAAGCACCCGCGCTTCGCCGCGCGTCTTAAAGAAAAAGTCGATTGTGCCATCTTCGGTGCGGCGGCCCAAAACGCGCATGTTCAGCCGCCCGGCAATAAAGCCCACCACGCGGCTGACCCGCCCGGCTTTGGCAAGGTTATCAAAGCTGGCCAGGGCAAACATAATGTGCCCTTTCTGTGCCCAGTTGGCCAGCTCAATGCAGATGGTATCAAAGTTGGTTCCTATCCGGATCAGCTTGTTGGCCAGCTCTGCTGCACCGGCCAGCGCGCCGGAACAGCTCAGGGTATCCAACACAAAAATCTGCTTTTCGGGGTGTTCTTCCAGCACCATCTCCCGCGCGGCCAGCGCGGCGTTGTAGCTGCCCGAAAGATTATGGCTGATGGTCAGCGCAATGCTTTTGTCCGCCATCAAAAACAGCTCGGCCCATTCTTCCGGGCTGGGGCAGGCGGTGGCGCTGGCGCCGTTATAATCCGTCATGGCCTGCAGCATGGCTTTGGTGTTCAGGGTGGGCAAGTCCACAAACTCGCGCTCGCCAACGCGAATCTTGAATGGAACCAATGCAAACTGAACCCCCGGTGCAGTGTCCGGCAGGGTACGGATCTCACAAGAAGAGTCCGATGCGATCATCCATTCCATAAAAAGTCCTCCTGTAACGCAGGCAAAAAGCTGCGCAATCAGCCGGAACAATCCGGCATTTTTTTGGCGCACTCGTGGCCGCCGTGCCGCGGCGGGGCCAACCCCCAGGCCGCGGATACTATTTTCTGATTCTATTATACGGGCCGCCCAACAAAGCGTCAAGCAAGAAAAAACAGCAAGTGTAAAAATTAGCGCCTTTTCCCGGCGGGCTATTGCGCCAATGTGTGCAGCGGGGTATAATATCTATATCTGTTGCTTTTGCCCTCCGGCGCGCCGGGGCTGCTGATAAAAGGAGAAAATAAACCCTATGGCTGATTATTACCACTACCGCCAAAAGATAGAAAAACAGCGCCGCCGCCGCAACGCGGTAGTTGCCCTGATGGTGGTGCTGATCATACTGTGTGCAGCTGCAGGCTTTTTCTGGATGTCCCGCCACAATCAGCAGGCGAACACCCCCCAGGCGGAGCCTACCATGCCCACAGCGGAAACTGCTGCCACGGCAACCCCGGAGCAGCCCGAACCCACCGCTCAAACGCCGGGTAACCCCCAGCGCCTGCTTCCCGCCGTGGATAACGCCGCGTGGGATACAGCCACCCCGGTGGAACAGACCATAGATCTGGAGTACCTGAACACCGATTCCCGCATGGCCGCCCTGCCTGCCCTTGGCACCGTGGAGCGCAGCCACTTTGACACTGTTACTTTTTTGGGTGACAGCATTACCGAGGGCATGGAGTGTTATGCCACCGGCTACCAGAACGCCCATGTGCGTGCCTATCGCGGTGCCGGCCCGGAAAGCGTTGTCTATAACACCACCGTCAAGGACCACATCCGCAATGTGCAGGAACCGGCCTTTGACGCCGTGGTGGAGACCCAGCCCGATGCGCTGTATATCCTGTTCGGCACCAACACCCTGGTCAACGGCAGCGAGGACACCGCCACCAAGTTCATCACCTATTATGAAAAAATGATCGACATGTTCCACGAAAGCCTGCCGAACGTACCGATCTATGTGCAGTCCATCCCCGGCGTTCAGGAATGGGTCAAGGATTCCAAGCCCGGCTTGCAGAATGACCGCATCAAGCTGGTCAACAACCTGCTGGCTAACATGGCGCTGCGCAAGGGCTGCTACTTTGTCAATATTGCCGAAGCCCTGAATCAGCCCGATGGCAGCCAGATTGACGAATACGAAGCCGATGGCATCCACATGCAGCCGGTAGGCTATACCGCCTGGTGCAACTATCTGGCAACCCATACGGCATGGGATCGCCGCAACACCTATGCGAGCGAAAATCCGCTCTATATCCTGGGCAGCTGATGCTGCCCGCGCCTTTATGCGGCATCAACAACATAAGTACAACAAATGCACTGCCAACCCCCGTTTTGCTGCGGGGCAAGGCAGTGCATTTTGTTCTATTTGCATAGAAAAAACGGCGGGATATTTCGCGGTATTAAATCGTTTTTTGTCTAGTTTAACAAGGATTCCTGTAAATGTGTGTTAATTTTACACAAATCGACCCAGCAACTTACGAAAATTTTAGCGCTTTATTACAGAAATCTCTTGAAATTCCGCTGCAAAACAGGTAATATAAATATAGCAAAAACAAATTGGGTGCAGTTTATGCCGGAACAGGCAGCAGGAACAGGAATTTGTGCTGTTCTTTGTATCATCGGCGCATAGCCTGCCTCAATCAGAGGTGTTTCCGGAAACCTAAGGCAACACCGCACAATTCCCGCCTTACGGCTTAAGCACCGCTCCGGCGGCTGCGGCACGGCATCTGCGTTGCCAAAATGCTCGATAAGACATCCAGTATTATCTGCGCTTTTGGCTTAGCATCTGCCGCACCTCGCTCGCCGTATCGGCACTTAGAATTATGCGGTATTGCCCTGGGAACATGATCAAAGGGGCAGCCCGGTCGGTGGTAAACCGGCGCGGTGCATGCCAAAAGGGGAGATTACAAGGTGAAACAAACACAGTCAGCGGCGAAGCCTTCCGATTTGCCAGTTTACCTGTTCCATCAGGGCAATAACTTTGAAGCCTACCGCTACTTTGGCAGCCACCTGGAAGAGCAGGACGGCCAGCCCGGCGCGGTGTTCCGCGTGTGGGCACCGCACGCCAAAGCAGTTTCCGTTGTGGGCGATTTCAACAGCTGGGTGCCCACCAGCCATCCGATGGAAAAGGTGTCAGACGGCATTTGGGAGCTGTTCATTCCCGGCATCAAAATTTATGATGTTTATAAATACTGCATTACCACCCCGGCGGATGAGCTGGTGTACAAGGCTGACCCGTATGCGTTCCATGCCGAAACCCGCCCGTCCAACGGCAGCAAAGTTTTTGATATTTCCGGCTTTGACTGGCACGATGCCGCGTGGGAAGATGCGCAGAAGAAAAATGATGTGATCAACGGCCCGATGAGCATCTACGAGCTGCATGCCGGCAGCTGGAAAATGAAGGAGGACGGTGTCCCCTATAATTATTCCGAACTGGCGGATCAGCTTGTGCCTTATATTAAAGATATGGGCTATACCCATGTGGAGCTGCTGCCCATTACGGAATATCCGTTTGACGGCAGCTGGGGCTATCAGGTCAGCGGTTACTTTGCCCCCACCAGCCGTTACGGTACCCCGCACGACTTTATGGAGTTTGTGGATAAGCTGCATGCGGCCGGTATCGGCGTGATCCTGGACTGGGTGCCCGCCCACTTCCCCAAGGATGCTTACGGCCTGTACATGTTTGACGGTGCCCCCTGCTATGAGGACCCCAACCCCCGCCGCGGTGAGCATAAAGAGTGGGGCACCATGGTGTTCAACTTTGGTATGCCGGAAGTGGAAAGCTTCCTGGTATCCAGTGCGCTGTTCTGGATTGAGCAGTACCATGTGGACGGTCTGCGTGTGGACGCAGTGGCCAGCATGCTGTATCTCGATTACAACCGCCGCGATGGCGAGTGGGAACAAAACGTAAAGGGCGGCAAGGAAAACCTGGAAGCCATTGCGTTCCTGCAAAAGTGCAATACGGCTATCCTGGGCCGCCACCCGCATAAAATGATGATTGCCGAAGAATCCACCGCATGGCCGCTGGTTACCAAACCGGCAGCCGATGGCGGCCTTGGCTTCAACTTCAAATGGAACATGGGCTGGATGAACGATATGCTCAGCTACATGAAGACTGACCCGCTGTTCCGTGCCGGCAACCATAACAAAGTTACGTTCAGCTTCTTCTATGCGTTCAGTGAAAACTTTGTCCTGCCCATCAGCCACGATGAAGTTGTGCACGGCAAGTGCAGCCTGATCAATAAGATGCCCGGTGATTACGAAGCAAAGTTCGCCAACCTGCGCACCTTCTATGGCTATATGATGGCCCATCCGGGCAAAAAACTGCTGTTCATGGGCCAGGAATTCGGCCAGTTCATTGAATGGGACGAGAAAAAGCAGCTGGATTGGATGCTTCTTGGCTATGATAAGCACCATGAACTGCAAACCTACGTCAAGGATCTGAACCACTTCTACCGTGAGACCGCCTCTCTCTGGCAGGTCGATTACAGCTGGGAAGGGTTCCAGTGGATCGTGCCGGATGATAACAAACAGAGCGTGATCGCGTTCCTGCGCCGGGACGCCAAGGGCAAGATGCTCCTGGTTGTCTGCAACTTTAACCCCGTCCTGCGCGAAAGCTACTCGATGGGCGTGCCCAATCCCGGTACATACAAAGAGCTGATCAACTCGGATGACGTCAAGTATGGCGGTACCGGTGTCAAAAATGGCAGCGTAAAGAGCGTCAAGGGCCCGATGCACGGCTTTGACCAGCATATTGAGGTAACCCTGCCGCCGCTGTCCACCATCTATTTCAGCGTTCCCGCTGCCCGCAAAAAGGCAGGAAAGCCCGCCAAGGCAGAAACTGCCGAAGCAGCCAAACCCGAAAAGGCAGCCAAGCCTGCGGCCACCAAAACTGCCGCCCCCAAAAAGCGCACAGCCAAACCCGTGGCAACAAAACCGGCTGCTAAAAAGCCCAGAGCGGCAAAAACAACCAAGCCCAAAACACCGGTAACGGAATCGTAAACGTCTGGTGTGTAAGGGCGGTACCGGCGGCAACCCGCAGCCGGTGCGGCCCGTGGAGATAAACAAGTTTAAGGGGAGAACAATTATGGCAAAAGAAATGATCGCAATGATCCTGGCTGGCGGCCAGGGTTCGCGCCTCTACGCGCTGACCCAGAAGCTGGCTAAGCCGGCGGTTCCGTTCGGCGGTAAGTACCGTATCATCGACTTTCCGCTGTCCAACTGTGTCAACTCTGATATTGACACCGTTGGCATCCTGACCCAGTATCAGCCGCTGGTTCTGAATGAATACATCGGCAACGGCCAGCCGTGGGACCTTGACCGCCTGCATGGCGGCGTCCATGTGCTGCCGCCCTACCAGCAGGCCACCGGCTCTGACTGGTACAAGGGCACTGCCAACGCAATTTACCAGAACATTTCCTTCATTGACCGTTATGACCCGCAGTACGTCATCATCCTGTCCGGTGACCAGATCTGCAAGCAGGATTACGCTGATTTCCTGCGCTTCCACAAAGAGAAGAACGCCGAGTTCTCGGTTGCCGTTATGGAAGTGCCTTGGAGCGAAGCCCCGCGCTTTGGTCTGATGGTTACGGACGAGAATGACCGCATCAGCGAATTCCAGGAAAAGCCGAAGAACCCCAAGAGCAACCTGGCTTCCATGGGCATTTATATCTTCAACTGGGATATCCTGAAAAAGTACCTCACCGAGGACGAAAACGATCCCAACAGTGAGAACGACTTCGGCAAGAATGTCATTCCCGCACTGTTGCGTGATAACCGCCGCATGTACGCTTACCGTTTCAGCGGCTATTGGAAGGATGTCGGAACCATCTCCAGCCTGTGGCAGGCCAACATGGAGGTTCTGGATCCGACCCATTCCGGCATCAACCTGTTTGATGAAAACTGGAAGATCTACTCCCGCAACTCCGGCCGCCCCTGCCAGCGCATTGGCACGGACGCTGACATCGTGAACTCGATGATCACCGAAGGCTGCCAGGTTGACGGTACCGTTAAAAACTCCATCCTGTTCCCCGGCGTTGTGGTCGAAAAGGGCGCCACTGTTGAAGCAGCCGTTGTTATGGGCGGCACTGTCATCAAGGCTGGCGCAAAGGTCGAACACTGCATCGTGGCCGAAAATGTCACCATCGAAGAGGGTGCTACCGTGGGCAAAATGCCGGAAAGCGGCCTGAATATTACCGAACCCGGCGATGTTGCAACGGTTGGCTCCGGTGTCAAGATCGGCAAGGGCGCAACGGTTGGCCCCAAGGCAATGATTTCCAATGATGTAAAGGATGGTGAGGAACAATGGTAAGCAGCAACGCAAACGCACTGGGCGTCATTTTTGCAAACTCTTATGATAACCTTGTCCCCGAACTGGTAGCGGAGCGCACAATGGCCTCCATCCCGTTCGCAGGGCGTTACCGCATGATCGACTTTGTTCTGTCCAACATGGCAAACGCCGGTGTGGATAATGTTTCGGTCATCGTCCGTAAAAACTATCATTCCCTGATGGACCACCTGGGCGCAGGCCGTGAATGGGACCTGACCCGCAAGCGCGGAGGCCTGAACATTGTTCCGCCTTTTGCAGAGCGCAGCATCAAGCTGTACAGCGGCCGTGTGGATGCACTGGCCAGCGTTCTGAACTGGCTGAGGGACCAGAAAGAGCGCTATGTGATCCTGTCTGACAGCAACATTGCCATGAACTTCGACTTTAACAAGCTGATCGAAGCTCATGTCAAGTCCGGCGCAGACGTTACCATGGTATACAACCGCGGCGAAATCCCCGATGGTGCCCGCACCGATAACTACACCATCCGCATTGATAATGGCCGTGTGGCTGAGCTGCTTTCCAACGATTATCGTCCCGGCGTCCAGAATCTGTCCATGAACCTGTACATCATCGAGCGCGAAAGCCTGATCCAGCTTGTCCGCGATGCATCTGTGCGCGGTCTGGTCTATTTTGAGCGCGATATCCTGGCCCGCAACCTGAGCCTGCTGAATGTTCAGGCTTATGAGTTTGACGGCTATTTGGCCCGCATCAGCGATATGAAGAGCTACTTTGACGAGAACATGCGCCTGCTGCAGGCTGGCAATGTCGATAAGCTCTTTAACGAAGGCGACCCCATCTACACCAAGATTCGTGACGACAACCCCACCCGTTACCTGGAAGGCAGCAAGGTCAAGAACAGCCTGCTGGCTGACGGCTGTGTGGTGGAAGGCACCGTTGAAAACAGCGTGCTGTTCCGTGGCTGCCAGATCAAGAAGGGTGCTGTTGTGCGCAATTGTGTGCTGATGCAGGATACCGTTGTGGAGGAGAACAGCTCCGTTGAGTATGTGGTTACCGACAAGAATGTCCACATCACGGCAGATAAAAAGCTGATCGGCACGGATTCTTTCCCGGTGTTTGTTGCCAAAAGGCACACGGTGTAACCTGATTACGCCCTGAACTTTCCCGCCAACTCTCCCCGGCGGGTAGTTTGCAGGAAAGGGCGGGGGAGTGAACACGCTTCTCCGCTCTTTCCTTATTTTATCATAACAGCCTGCCCGGCAGGCGTTGCAAACAGCCGCTCCAGCGGCTCTGCAAGGAGGTACCCATGAAAATTCTCTATGCAGCCAGCGAGGCTGCACCGTATGCAAAATCCGGTGGTCTGGCCGATGTTGCCGGTGCATTGCCCAAGGCTCTGGTTCATGACGGCATTGACTGCCGCGTTATCATGCCCCTGTACGGCGATCTCAAGTTCAAGGATACGCTGACCTATGTTACCAATTTCAGCGTGCCCGTGGGCTGGCGCAGCCAGTACTGCGGCCTGTTCAAGGCCGAGCATGACGGCGTGACGTTCTACTTTATCGACAACGAATATTACTTTAAGCGCAGCGGCCTGTATGGCTTCTATGATGACGGCGAGCGTTTTGCTTTCTTCTCCCGCGCCATTCTGGAAACCCTGTTCTATACCGACTTTGAGCCGGATATCATCAACTGCAACGACTGGCAGACCGCCCTTACCCCGGTTTACCTCAACCTGTACTACCGCCACTTGGACAAGTTCAATCATATCAAGACGGTATTCACCATCCATAACATTGCCTACCAGGGCAAGTATGGCATGGATATCCTGGAGGATACCTGCGGCATTGGCGCACGCGATGCCCATATTGTGGAGTATGATGGCTGCGCCAACTTTATGAAAGGCGCAATCGAGACTGCTGATAAGGTCACCACCGTCAGCCCTACCTATGCACAGGAGATCTTGGACCCGTGGTTCAGCCATGGTCTGGACGGCCTGCTGCGCCAGAAGCAGTATAAGCTGTGCGGTATCCTGAACGGTATTGACGTGGATGTTTTCAACCCCGCCACCGACCCGGATATCCCGCAGAACTATGATGCCAACACGGTTCAGCAGGGCAAGCCCGTCTGCAAAGCAGCTTTGCAGGATGAGTTCGGCCTGAACAAGGATGGCAGCCCGGTCATGGCCATGGTCACCCGTCTGGTCGGTCACAAGGGCGTTGACCTGGTGCGCAGCATTGCCGAAGGCCTGCTGCAGCAGGGCATTGAGCTGGTGATCCTCGGCTCCGGCGAAGCCCAGTACGAGAACTTCTTCAACGAGCTGTGCGCCCGCAACCCCGGCCGCGTTGGCGTGTACATTGGCTTTAACGCCAAGCTGGCTCAGCGCATTTATGCCGGTGCCGATATCTTCCTGATGCCGTCCCGCTCCGAACCCTGCGGCCTGGCCCAGATGGTATCCTGCCGTTATGGCACCATCCCCGTTGTGCGTGAGACCGGCGGCCTGCGCGACTCCATCCACGACTCCGGCGATGGCTATGGCAATGGCTTTACCTTTGCCAATTACAACGCCCACGAGCTGTACGAAGCCTGCTGGCGTGCCAAGGAAGGCTACTGGAACAAGGAAGGCTGGCCCGTGCTGGTCAAGCGCGCCATGGAATGCGATTTCAGCTGGTCCAACTCCGCCAAGAGCTATGAGGGCCTGTACAATGAGGTCGTGAACCTCTGGTAAGTCTTTGGGAAGCTGCTCCCTAATGAGTTAAAATCAAATCCCGCTGTGTGCAGCCTGAAAAACCGCATACAGCGGGATTTTTGTTTCATTGGGATTGGTCCGGTGAAAAGGAAAACGGAAAGAATAGATACGCCCGTGCGGCAGCATAGCAGCGTGACAGGGGAGACGAACCGAATGCTTCCAGAACGCAGCACAGGAATTTCGAAAAAGCCAGCCATCCGGAAATGAAGAAATTTCGGATTTTTTGCCACAATTTGCCGAACATGTGTTACAATAGTACCGGAATTTTGGCCGTGGCATTAAGGAGAATCCCATGCCCGCGGTCAATCGGGAAAGGAAACATAACAGCAATCCTATGGGGAAAAGAAAACATTGGTATGTACCGTGCATCGCCCCGGCACTGGCCGCGCTTTTGCTGGCGGGCTGCGGTGCAACGGTGGATTTGAATGAACAGGCCACAGCCGAAACCGCCATGGCCGTGCAATGGGTGCCCAATGGCAGCGTTTATGCTACTGCGGCGGAAGAGCTGGAATACTGGTCCACAGCCCAAAAGCTGGAATCCGCCCTTGCCGCCACGCGGGAAACAGCCCCCAGCGTAGACTTGAACGAGCTGCTGGATGAATTCTGCGCCGCGCAGCCGGGCAGCTTTTCGCTTTACCTGCAAAATCCGGCAACGGGGGAAAGCTATACTTATAACACGGATGCCCTGTATTACCCCGCCAGCCTGCTCAAGCTGCCCTATGCGTTCTGGCTGTGCGGCCAGGCCGATGCCGGAACACTGGACCTGGAAGATGAACTGCCCAACCAGTTCCGCGGCCGTTTGTCTGATACGGCGCTGCAAGCCTATAACGATGCCGAGACCATCCCGGCCAAAGCCGCCATGCGTGCTATGATCGCCCACAGCGATAACAACGCCGTCACCCTGTTGACCACCCACTGGCCAGCCAATGAATCCAGCGGCTTCCAGCAGTTCCTGGCGGATTACGGCTTTGCCTATGCCGCAACCTGCGACCTTACCCCGCAAACCGGCATTATCGGCATGGCTTCCACTGGCGAGTTTGCCAACATTGTGTCCGCGGTGTATGATTATCTGGATTCAGGCAGCGCCGCCGCAGCCTACCTGAAAACCTGTATGCTGGCCGCCGACCATGATATTTTGTATGTGCCGGATGGCGTGCCTGCCGCCAAAAAGTATGGCAGCTGGGATTACGCATATCACGATGTTGCCATTGTGTATGCCAAGCATCCCTACTGGATTGTTTGCATGACAGACCAGGGAGATGAAAATGTAGACTTCCCCGAAGAACCCACCCAGGCCATGCAGACCCTTGGCCAGCTGGTGTATGAATACTGGAACCCATAAACTACGCCAGCGCCGTTTCAAGAAAGGAGCCGACCTTTGCCAAACAAGAAAACTGCCGCCCAGCGCCAACCCTATGTGGATGCTATGAAAGGCTTTGGCATCCTGTGCGTTGTCATTGGCCATTTTATCGAGTATCACCGTGGTACCGCGCCGGGCATCAACGCGCTGTTTACCTGCATTTACCTGTTCCATATGGCAATTTTTTGCACAGCCAGCGGCCTGGTGGCTAAGTTCAGCCTGCGCAAGCTGGTCACGCAGCAGCTATGGCTCTACCTTATCAGCCAGGCGGGCATTACGGCGTTCCGTGCGGCTGCCCTGAAAGATAACATTGTGGATCAGGGCGGCTGGCTGCAAAATGTACTGCTGCCATGGCGGCACATGTGGTATCTGTACGCCCTCATGTTCTGGATGCTCACCGTGCCTTTGCTGCGCGCCATCCAGCGGCGCGGCCTGCTGGCCAGCACCGTAGGGATGGCCGCGGCCATTGCCATAGGCCTGTTGGGCGGCTGTGTCAACTGGCCGTTTGATCTGGGCCGTGTGTTTTCCTTTTTCCCGTTCTTTGCGTTCGGTGTGCTGTTTGCAGAGCCGTTCCGCAGCTGGCAAAAGCGCTGGTATGCCTGGGGCCCGCTGGCGGCGGCCATCGTGGTGTTTTATACCGTAACCGTCCAGCGCATCGTCACCGCCGAAACCCCGGTGTATGAGGGAGCCCGCATCTTCCAGTCCGACGCCTATGCGGTGGGCGGCTACCTGATGCAGGATCGCGCAGTGTTCTACCTGCTGGGCTTTGGCACCGTGCTGGCCATCACCCCCATTCTGGGGCTCATCAAGCCGCTTGCCAGCCTGGGCCAGCGAACCCTGCCCATCTACATCCTGCACATGCCGCTGTACGCGCTTCTGGTTCAGCTTGGCTGTTACGAAGCCTGTGCTTCCCACGGGCTGCCCGCCGTTATTACCTGGCTGTGCTTTATCATCCCCGCGGTGGTGGCCCTGTGCGCCAGCGCCCCGGTGTGTGCCATCCTGAACGGCATTGCAAACATCTGGTACAAAACGCTCCCGGCTCTCTTTTCCCGCCGTGGATAAAGCGTTCGCAGATGCGTTTATCCAACCGCAATAAAACAAATAAAAGAGCAAAAAAAATAAACCAGGCGTGCCCTGCAAAGCAATCGACTTTGCAAAACACGCCTGGCTTTATTTTATAAAATCACTTTCAGGGCCAACGTGAAAGAATCAGCCCTCCGCCAGGAATCACTGCTCGTCCTTGTGATCCAGCAGCTTTTCCATGGTGTGCCAGCCCAGCACTGCGCACTTTACGCGGGCCGGCATGTGGGAGATATCCTGCAGCGCACCGGCTTCTTCCAACTTTTCAATGTCGGCATCGGTAGCTTCGCCCTTAATCATCTTCAAAAAGGTCTCGGCCAGGTCTTTGGCTTCATCCACGCTGCGGCCAATGATCATGTCCAGCATGATATCTGCCGAAGCCTGGGAGATCGCGCAGCCGTCACCAACAAAGCTGCCGTCCTCAATCTTGCCGTTTTCTACTTTCAGCTGCAAAATAATGTCATCGCCGCAGCTGGGGTTCACACCCTCCAGCGTCATGTTGGCGCCGGGCAGCGGCTTTTTATGGGCGGGGTAGAGGTTGTGGTCGGTCAGCACCTCATTATAAAACGTACTACTCGGCATAACCCATTTCCTTTCTTACGCCGCCCAGCGCCGCCAGAAAGCGGTCAATGTCAGCGGTGGTGTTATAAAATGCAAGGCTGGCGCGTGCGCAGGAACGCACACCCAGATAAGCCAGCAGCGGCTGTGCACAGTGGTGCCCGGCACGCACGTCCACATGGCAGCTGTCCAGAATGGTGGCAATGTCGTGCGGGTGCACACCGTCCACCGTAAAGCTCAAAATGCCGCAGTGCTTGTCCGGGTCATCGCTGCCCAGAATATTCACACCGGGGATCTTCTTCATGCCCTCATAGGCATAGCGGGTCAGGGCCTGCTCCTGGGCGTGGACATTTTCCAGCCCAATGGATTCCAGATAATCAATCGCTGCAGCCAGCGCAACCGCGCCGCCTGCATTCACGGTGCCGGCCTCAAATTTGTGGGGCAGCTCGGCATACACAGCGCCATCGCGGGTAACGGAATCGATCATCTCGCCGCCGGTCAAAAACGGCGGCATGGCATCCAGCAGCTTCTCCTTGCCATACAAAACGCCAATCCCCATGGGGGCCATCAGCTTGTGGCCGGAGAATGCAACAAAATCAGCATCCAGAGCCTGCACATCCACTTTCATGTGGGGGGCACTCTGGGCGGCATCTACCAGCACAACACCGCCGTTGCGGTGTACCAGCTCGATCACTTTCTTTACCGGGTTTACGCAGCCCAGCACGTTGGAAACATGGCCAATGGCGGCCAGCTTTACCTTGGGGCCGATGACGGCTTCCAGCTTTTCATCCGGCAGGCTGCCGTCTTTTTCACATTCCAGGTAAACCAGCTTGGCACCGGTCTGGCGGGCAACCATCTGCCACGGCAGCATGTTGCTGTGGTGCTCCATGATGGTGATGACGATCTCATCCCCGGCATGGATGTTGTTCAGCGCATAGCTGTAAGCAACCAGATTGATGCTTTCGGTGGTGTTGCGGGTAAAGATGATCTCGGCATCACTGCGTGCATTCAGGAACTTGCGTACCCGCTCGCGGGCGGCCTCGTAACGGTCAGTCGCCTCCACGCCCAGTTCATACAGGCCGCGCAGGGGGTTGGCGTTGGCCTGCTCGTAAAATTCTTTCTCTGCCTGCAAAACGCTGGCCGGGCGCTGCGCGGTGGCGGCGCTGTCCAGATAGGCGACGTCCTGCTGCATCAGCAGGGGAAAGTCCTTTTTATAATCCACAAAATCAAAGCTCATCGGTGTGCGCCTCCATGAATTTGTGTGCTTCTTCCGCCAGTGCCTCCGGCAGCAGATCAACTACGGCCTCAATGCGGGCGCGGGCCAGCAGGCTGCGGGCAGCCTCTTCAGGAATGCCGCGGCTGGCGAGGTAGAACAGCATCTTTTCGTCCAGGCGGCCGATGGTTGCGCCGTGGTTGCCTTCCACATCCTCTTCGCCGCACAAAATCAGCGGAATGGTCTGGTTGACCACGCCGTCGCCCAGCAGCAGAACGTTCTCCTGCTCCTGGCCCTTGGCGCCGGAACCGCCGGGCAGCAGGTCAATGCTGCCGCGGAACAGCTTGAATGCCTTACCGGCCAGTACGCCGGTGGAATCCATCTCGCAGGTGGTCTTTTTGCCGTGGTGGCGGGCTACATAGTTCATGTCCAGGCGCTGTTCGCCCTGGCCCAGGTAGCCGATCCTGGCGGTAAAGTTGCTGCCTTTGCCGATCAGATCGGCGGCAGCACCGGCATACAGCTTGCCGGAACCCAGTTCCAGCCTGGTCAGCTCAAAGCTTGCGCCGTCTGCGCAGGTGGTGCCGATATCACTCAGGCAGGTAAAGCCATTATCCAGTACCTGCACCATCGAAAGCTTGACCACAGCGCCAGCCTCGGCCTTGATCTTGATCTGCAAAGCGGCCAGGCCCTCGCCAGCGGTCTCATTGCGCAGGATCACAGCCACCTGCATGGTGCTGCCCGCCTTGGCTTCCAGGTACAGCCGGTCCCCGGCGGGGGTGCCGGGCTGGTAGGTATAGGTGATAACCGCGGGGGCATCCATCACTTCGTTTTCGCCCAGGGTCAGGTACTCTGCTGGGCTGTTGGCCAGAAAACGGTCAACGTCGGTGCCCATGCCGGTCTCCATGGCCCAATCCTGTGCAGCGCTGCTGCGGGCCAGCTGTGCGGTCTGCACAAAGCTGGGGGCGGCACCCACGGCGGGGGCGTTTGCTTCCAGCCGGGCTGCGTTCATTTTCAGCCAGTTCCACGTCAGAGCGGGAAGCCGGTTGACGGTCATTGTTTCATTTGCCATACTCCCAACTCCTTTGCTCACCCAATGCTGCCCTTCATCTCAAGGCGGATCAGGTTGTTCATTTCCATTGCGTATTCCAGCGGCAGCTCCTTGGAAACATTATCCGCAAAGCCGCTCACGATCATGGCGCGGGCTTCCTCTTCGGGGATGCCGCGGCTCATCAGGTAGAACACGGCGTCATCACTGATGCGGCCAATGCGGGCTTCGTGGCCCACGTCAGCATCGGGGGTGCGCACGTCCATTGCGGGGATCGTGTCCGAACGGGAGATGGTATCCAGCATCAAAGACTGGCAGGAAACCGCAGCCTTGCTGTTCTTGGCATCCTTGTTAATGACCACCGCGCTGCGGAAGGTGCTGATACCGCCGTCCTTGGAGATGGACTTGGTGTTGATATAGCTGGAAGTATCCGCGCCGGTATGAACAACCTTGGCGCCGGTATCCAGGTTCTGGCCATGACCGGCGAAGGTTATGCCGGTGAACTCCATGCGGGAGCCCTTGCCCTTCAGGATGGTCATGGGGTACAGGTAAGAGGTGTGGGAGCCAAAAGAACCGGAAACCCATTCCATCACGCCGCCCTCTTCCACAATGGCGCGCTTGGTGTTCAGGTTGTACATGTTCTTGGACCAGTTCTCAATGGTGGAATACCGCAGCTTGGCGTTCTTGCCCACAAACAGCTCCACGCAGCCGGCGTGCAGGTTGGCCACATTGTACTTGGGGGCAGAGCAGCCCTCGATGAAATGCAGCGAAGCACCCTCGTCCACAATAATCAGCGTGTGCTCAAACTGGCCGGCGCCGGGGGCGTTCAGGCGAAAATAGGACTGCAGGGGAATCTCCACATGCACATGCGGCGGAACATACACAAAAGAACCGCCAGACCATACCGCGCCGTGCAGGGCGGCAAATTTGTGATCCGTGGGGGGAACCAGGTGCATGAAATGGGTGCGGATCATCTCGGCATAAGGGCCGTGCATGGCACTTTCCAGGTCGGTGTAAATAACACCCTGCTCCGCAACCTCTTTTTTCACGTTGTGATATACCAGCTCGGAGTCATACTGTGCGCCGACACCGGCCAGGCTGTCGCGCTCGGCCTGGGGGATACCCAGCTTTTCAAAGGTATCCTTGATGTCGGTGGGCACTTCGCTCCACTTGGCGCTCATTTTGGTGTTGGGGCGCACATAGGTGATGATATCATCCATGTTCAGCTCATCGATCGGCGGGCCCCATTCCGGGATACCGGTCTTGTTATAGATCTCCAGCGATTTCAAGCGCAGCTCCAACATCCAGTCGGGGTCGTTCTTCTCGCGGGAAATCTGCTCTACAATGGCGGGGGTCAGGCCAGCGTCTACCTTGTAGGCGTCTTTTTCCTCATAGCGGAAATCATACAGGCTGCGGTTAATGTCCTCAACCTGCGATTTTTCGCGTTTTGCTTCGTTTACTTCTGCCATATAATTCTCAGGCCTCCGCCATCTTTTCAAAGCGCTCGTAGCCGTTCACATTGATCTCTTCCACCAGGCTGCCATCGCCGTTTGCAGCAATCTTGCCGTTGACCAGCACGTGGGTGTAATCAACAGACAGCGCATCCAGAATGCGGGTGCTGTGGGTGATGATCAGCAAAGCGCCGTTGTGGTCTTTCTGGTATTCTTCCACGCCTTTGGAAACCAGGCGCACGGCGTCAACGTCCAGGCCGGAGTCCGTCTCGTCCAGAATGGCGAGGGAGGGCTTGAGCATCATCAGCTGCAAAATCTCGGCCTTTTTCTTTTCGCCGCCGGAAAAACCAACGTTCAGGCTGCGCTCTGCGTAAGAAGCATCCATCTGCAAAATGTCCATGCAGCGGGCCAGCTCTTTCTTGAAGTCATAGTAACGCACATGGCCGACCTTCTGCTGCAATGCGCTGCGGATAAAGCCTTCCAGCGTCAGGCCGGGAACTTCCAGCGGCTCCTGGAAAGAAAGGAACATGCCGGCCTTGGCGCGCTTATCGGTGGATTCATGGGTGATATCCTCGCCCTTGAACAGGATCTGGCCACCGGTCACGGTATATTTGGGGGCACCCATCAAAACATAGCCCAGGGTGGATTTGCCTGCGCCGTTGGGGCCCATCAGCACATGGGTTTCGCCCTTGTTGATGGTAAGATCCACGCCGTGCAACAGCTGTTTGTCTTCCACGCGTGCGGCCAGACCGGTTACGTTCAAAACTTGCTCTGCCATAAAAACTGCCTCCTGCTCGCTTTATAATAAGGTGAGCGTTTGTATTTCAAAAAGCCGCAGGCAAACCCGCAGCTTGGTTCGGCGTCCGGTGCAGCCATCCGTTTGCAGCGCAAAGCAGGCAGGCGGCGGTGTGCCGGGCACCTTTGTTATTTTCATATCCTATAAAAACTCTAGGATTAACGGTGCTTATTATATTCCAACAATTTCTTTGCGTCAAGGGCAAACCGCAAAAACTGGTACAAATCCTGCAATTTTGCACCAAAAATGGACGAATCGGGCGATTTTTGGCGTTCGGTGACCACAGAAATGGCGGTTAGGCATAACAAATGCGAGCCGGCCCCGCCTGCCGCTTTCCAATCAGTGTTGGCCGTGGCTGCAGCGGTTATGCAAAGGGGAACCCCACAAAAAAAGAAGAGCCTTACCGGAAAATCCGGTAAGGCTCAGCCAGTGCCGCCGACCGGGATCGAACCGGTACGATGTTTCCACCGAGGGATTTTAAGTCCCTTGCGTCTGCCAGTTCCGCCACGGCGGCTAACTGTATGGTATTGTAACGCAAAACGGGGGAATTGTCAATCCGCAAAGCCCTGCCGCCCAGAGTGTAAAAAAGCGAATGGTTTATTTGCGGCGAACGGCAAAGCAGCTCACTTCATGTGGCAGTGTACCCGTTATTTTATATGTGATGTGTTTTTGTATCCGCCCACATCACACATCTTTCATATCGTGTGGTGCGCCGCCGCCGACACGGGGAATCGTGCAATGCCGCAG
>UMLD01038162.1_pt1 | contig 27588 bp, 20 predicted proteins | sample 1966491 | NCBI WGS metagenome assembly UMLD01 (sample SAMEA4836191, study PRJEB28245) | human gut metagenome | biome: gut microbiome; material: fecal sample | place: Denmark | collected 2008
AACGGACTCAAATTCGCAGTAAGGGATGAACGTGGTGTGCAGCAGGATGCAGCGGTCATAGAGCTGCTCATCCTCGGTAAAGAGAAAGCCCCGTGAGTCCGTTCCGGAGAGCACGATTTTCATGCCGCAGGCCGCAAACACGTCGGAAAACAGCGCCGCACCCTCGATGAAATCCTCCATCAGCGTCACTTCATCGAGGAACACATAGCGGAAGCCCTGCGTTTCCAATGCCTTGAGGTCGCGGTTCACATCTGCCAGCGTATCTCTTGCGGTGATCTGGATGAACGCAGCCTTACCTAAGTCCGCCTCACTCATCTCCGCAAAAATCTGGCGGATCATGGTGGTTTTGCCCGTCCGGCGCAGACCGTAGAGGATAAACACCTTGTCCTGCTGCCCGCCATAAATGTAGTCGTGCAGTTGGCGGAAGCACTCGCGCTTGCGATAGACTAGAACAGTGGATGCAAAGGAGCGCAGCGCCTCGCCGGTGCGGACATTGGTGGTAAACGCAGAGGTATCCATAGTTTTTGCTTTTGGCAGCTGCTTTTTCAGCGCTTTCAGTTCCTGCTCCAGTTCCTTCCGCCGCTCGATTTGAGCGCGAAAATCCACCAGTTCATCCGCAGGGATATACTTCTCCCGTCGTTTTTTGTTCTCTGTCCAACGATGGTAGAAATATTCCTTACCGTTGACGGTTTTCTTCGTAATAGAACCGGTTGGCAAAGCGAAAATCTGCTGTTCCAGCTCCGCCACACGTGCCTGCATCTCAGATAACTCCATAGCGCACCTCCCATGAGATACTATTTTATGTAGAATTATACCCTATTATACCCACAAAACCAAGGGTATAATAGGGTATAGTTGCTTGCGATAAAAAATACTGATAAGAGTTTTTTCTTGATTACAGTTCTTGTTTGTGCAATGAGCTTTGCAGCTTATCCCGGATTCTCTCTTTTTCTCCGCTGCCGTCTGTACGGAGGCGCAGCAAAGGAACAGCACATTTCTCCAGAATAGAGTTCTTCTTTATATCCCGCTCGGCCTGTTTGCTCCCAGCCTCATGGAAGCCAGTTCCGTCCACTTCAATCGCCAGTACAGGCTGCTTATCCATCTGATTGAACAGCAGAAAATCAACATGTGTCAATGGATTTCTGGCATATTTGCGTTCTTCCTCTGTCAACGGTTCATAGTCCTTTACCAGCGTTGCAAGAGAAACATGTACAGCGCAGCCAATGGTTAAAAAGGCTTCCTCAGACAGCACCTCTTGAATCACAGAGTACATGAGATTCTCGGAATCATACTCAGATACTCTCTTATGTTTTTGAAGATATGCCCGGCGCTGCTCGGCATAGCCCTGATAGAGCATATCGAATACGGAGTAGACCTGACTCTGGATCACCTCAAAATTGTTGTACTCGATGTATCGTGTCAGATCCCCGTAGTTGGTCCGGTCATTGCGTGGGTCCTGTGAGGTGACCACCGCCAGTGAATGAACCGCGCGGGAAACTGCGACATTCAGCATGTGGGGATCGTCCACAAAATCTGTAATGACATTGTCCACCGAGGTTAAAATGATGGCGTCCTGTTCTCGCCCTTGAAATTTATGGACGGTGTCCACTTCATAGGTATCACCCAACTGCTTGCGGATAGCTGCCACTTGATCCCGGTAGGGCGTAATAATGCCGACGCTCTGGTAGTTCTCCTGCTGAAGTCGCGGAAGCACCTCCTGCTGAATCACGTCGATCTGACGCTGGTTGAGATGTCCACGGGTATGGTTGCCTGCGGTTGTCCGGTACATGGCCAACACATCCGGCTCATTGTGATCCTGAGTCATGACAATCAACTGCCCATGATAGAACTTCTGATTGCAGAAGTTGATGATCTTCGGATGGCAGCGGTAGTGTTCACGCAGCAGCGTGACCGGTGCATCCCGCCATATTCCCAGTGCAGAAGAAAGCAGGCTGTGAGTTGAAAAGCGATATCGTTCATCTAAGGAATACTTTTGCCAAATCGCATCACTGGTGCGAATATCGTTCTCTGTCAGCACATTGGGAAGCTGCTTCAGATCGCCGACAATCACGATATTGCGTGCGCAGGAAAAGGCCAATACGCCGGTAGCCAGATCGACCTGCGAGGCCTCGTCTACGATAAGATAATCGTAGATATGATCGATGCCCAGCGTCCCTTTGATGGAATAGGTTGTGCTGAGCACCACCGGGTATTCGTTCGTAAACGCGGCAGATTCTCGCCGGAAATCACTCTTTTCAAAGCGCTTTCGTTCATTTTTCCACGGATACCTCGTTGCTAGCTCTGCCCGGAATAGTCGCAGTGACTTCTGCACAAGCTCGTCCATCTTTTCATCGAAAGAATAGTGTTCCAGCTTGCGGTTCAGCGTATCTTTCTCATTCTCCAACTCCTGCTTTTTTACGAAATAGAATTGATTTTGCAAATAGGGAATGACCAGTTCCGGGGAGCGGAGAAACAGTTTGAGTGCGCCGCGATTGAACCGGAACATGATGGAGAGTTTTTGCAAAAGGCCCAAGCGAGTCTCATGCTCTGCGTGCTGTTCAAACTCCATCCAGAGGGCGAGAATTTTCTGCGAGGACAACTTATTCAGACTTTCAGACGGCACATCACGGTAAGTCGCATAGTATTCCTCAAAATAGTGCTGCTCCGGTGTTAGCTGCAAGAATTCCTGCTCAATTTCCGCGATACGATTCTTTGCATTGAGCATTTCGTTCAATTCTTCGGAAAGCGCAGTCGTTTCCTGCTCTAATTGCTGCCGTTCCTCCGGCTGCATCTCCCAATCGTTCATATCCGGATAGGCGCCTGTCTGGGCATCTAAAAATTTTTGCTTGTTGGTGAGATTTCCAAGGAATGCGGTCAGAAAGGCAACCTTTTTCTTCTCCAACTTTTCCGCAACATTATGCGTTGCGGAGTTATTATTGGAGACCACCGCCACAGTCTTTTCACTACGGACAACATTGGCGATGATATTCAGGATCGTCTGCGTCTTTCCTGTCCCCGGCGGACCTTGAATGATGCTGATTTTAGAGGAAAGTGCCCGTTCTACCGCCAGTTTCTGGCTTTGGTTCAGGCCGAACGGATAGATGATCGCCTCCGGCATCCGAGGTGCTTTGATTTCTTTCTGCGGCGCAAGATAGCTTGACAGTACGGTATCCTCGCTGACCTGCTGGATCTTGTCGTACTGCATGCTCAGAATATTGCTGCCGTTTTCAGCCACAAGACTGATTGCCGCGGCAGTCTCTTTGAAGTATTGAAATACTGCCTGATTTTTGCCGTCTGTCAGGCAATTCTGCTGGAGCTGCACTTCACTCCTACGGAACAACAAGTCTTTCTTTCCGCTGCGGATAATGCGATAATACGCGCCAAAATCGAGAAGTTCATCGATCCCGCTGATAGTCTGCCCGTTTGCGGTGACGATCACCTGCGCTGGATCGATTATCTTCTGCAATGGCAGAATCTCTACATTGCCGCTCTGAAAGTCATATACCTTATTGGGCGCACTGGTATAGATAACCTCACACTTTCCGTCATGAAACCGAAAACTTGCCACTGAGTCTGTCTGGTCTTTTCCCTTTATGATAATTAAGTGCTTTCGCGCGTCCATAGGCTATCCTTTCTCTCAAGAACGCAAGCTGTTGACTTATAACCCGCCCACTTTGTTGCAGCGGTAGGAGCTCTTCTGCACAGCCTATTCATTCAAAAACGTCTCCTGCTCGATTGTGACACCATAGTTTAGGATTCTCTCTATGGCATCTCGGAACAACGGATATTTTCCGTTCTCCACATCAATTCGCAGGGATGATAAATACGCTTCGGAACGCGCTAAGCCATGCTCGTGAAAGGAATCCACAAATTTGCCGGACATACGCATGGGTGTCAGCGAAGGAATCAGTTCCTGCAAATGGCGGAACATTCGGAATCCGCCGGTGTCGATATCCGCCCAGAAGCGTATCTTCATGGTTTCGGACGCCGCATGGGCAATCGACGCGATCAGTCTTTTCTTTTGGGGGCTGAGAAATCCGCCATGATAGACCACCAGCTCTTCCGGCTGCTTTTCCGACATCACATACGCATCATAGTTGGTCTTGTTCTCAATGAACGTGATGCTTCGGATGGCTGTCAGGTCTATTTCCATAATGAAATCCACCAGCGTGCTGGGTAAAGCCAGCCCATACGGCGCGGCTCCAATGCAAATACTTCCCTGACTTGTCTGGATCGTGCAGTTCCCGGCAAGCTCATAAAGCTCCGGGCGGGCGTAAATGCCCAGAAATGCCAGCTGCTCTCTTTCACCCAGTTCATTTTCATCGCAGGCCAGCGCTAACTCTGTGTCATATTTTCTTGCAATGGTCAAAAACAAATCGCGAACATTTCGCTCAAAGTACTTTGTGTCAGAAAAACACCTGCTGCTGAAGGCCCGCATGGTTATGCTGCCAGACAGTGCAGCATAACCACGAAGTGCACCGAGCAAATCGCGCAAACTTGCATCATCCTTCTTGCAGAATGCCGGAACCTTCATTTGCTCATCGGCAGACTTGCAAACGTCTTCCCTCCATGCCGCGATCCATGGAACCGCAACGCCGTCCAGGCCAATGCGAACCGCGTCAGTGACCTGCTTTGCCCTCACCCGGGGATGCACTCGTTCAGCCGCGGCATAGCACGGCATGATCCGGTCCAAGCGCAGTATAACGGTCGAAAGCACGGGACGCGCCTTAACCCATTCGAGCTGCACCAAATGCTGCTTTTCCAGCTCCAAGGCCGCTTCATTATAGGAATCCCGTATAGCCGCGTCCTCGTAGATGTACTCAGGCAGCTCTTTCTTTCCTACTCTCAGCATAACCCGCCGGGTGGATGTTCCGGGTTCGGAGAGATGCTTGCTGTTTTCATACTTGTCCAACAGCCGGTTCAGAATAACGCCCTGTTCTGTCATGGCGTAATCTCCTTGCCAAATGGCAGAATGTGCATTCTGTACTTGTCTTTGCTCACCAGCAGCGTGCGGTCTGCGATTGGCATAATATCCGAAACCTTATCAGGTGGTGTGCAGATAATAGCCTGCAAGCCCATCTTTCGCAGAAGGCGGACGCTTTCAATAATGCGGTCACTGTCCATCTTATTGAACGCCTCATCAAATACCGCCAGTCGAACGGTATTACCAAAGCTGGAGGTGTCATTCACGCGATAAAGCTGGGCAAATGACGCCAAAACCGCAATATAGAAAGGGGTCTGCGTTTCGCCGCCGGATTTTGTGTTCAGCGTCTGCGAAAGCAGCTGCTTTGCTCCATTCTGGTCGGTCGTTTCCAGATCGAACTTCAGGTAGGTCCTGAAGTCTGTATATCGCTGGATGTTTTCCTGCAATTCACTCTGCTTTCTGGCATTCAGCTGCGTATCGTCCGCCATGGTGATTTGGCTGAACAGCTTCTCTATCAGCTGGCCATATTTCTCCTGAAACGGCAGCGCAAACAAGCCCATGTCTCCTTCCATAAGCTCTGGAGCCATAATCATGTCATAGTATTCTGCATAATCCGGATTGCGCTCCACGCGGAACTGGTAGCTGTCTGTGCCAAACTGCGCCTGACGCAGTGCGCGATTCAGATTTCTCACCTGATCCTGCACTTGATCGATGCTGGATTTCAATTTTGCCAGGAAATCATTCTGGAATTGCTCCATGGCGCTCTCCCGCACCGTTATGATCTTTTCACGGTACCGGGGCAGCTCGCTTTCCTCCAAAAGTCTTTGCTCCGCTTCGTATTCCCCATTGTCCATGGACTCGACGCGGAAGGAGCACGGCTTGAACTGGTCATTGTATCCTCTGCGCGCCTCAAACAGCTTTTTTTGCGCGGCATCACGCTCATTGGTGCTTTGCTCCAAGCGGCTGCTGAAATTCTTGTGGACAACATCCGCGCGCTTCAAGCGGTCAAATTCTTTTTGATATCGGGGAATGCCGGTTTTTTCCCGGTACTCAGGAGAAAACTCTGCCTCAATACAGTCCTCCACATAGGTCAGCTGCTGGTAATGATCCGGCAGCACCTCATAGTCCAGCTGGCGAATGCGCTCTTTTTGTTGGCCAATCTGAATCCCTTTCTGCTCTTTTTCTTTATTTAGTGCTATGACTTCATTCCCCAGCGTGGAAATCGTGCGACGCTGTTCGTCCAGCCACAGGAGATCCAGCTTTGAAAGCCGTTCGTCGATACCGGCCACCTCATCGGTAATCTCCATGCCCCGCAGATATGCAGTTTTCTTTTCCGCTACGGTATTCTGAACAAAGAAATGCGTAAACAGCGGGTCTTTTGACTGTGTCAAAAGCTGGCGGATGGGGGCCCGCTTATGCAACTCATCCTCAATCTGCTTCAGCTCACCTTCCAATCGGGAAATACGCAGACTGACTGCCCGGCGGCCGATGAATGCGTCGTCCATCCACTCTCGCCGCATGGAACGGGCCACATAGCCCTGATAAAGCATGCCGTCCGCCGTAAGGGCAATCTTGAAATTGCGCAGCTGCTCGACCCTGTTGCAGCACACCACACGCCCCAGTAAGTAATCCATATAGCTGCGCGCCAGCGGATTCTCTGTCTCCACTTTCTTCGCAAGACTGTCGTCCCGAGGACGGATCGTCTCTCGTTCACGGAGCTTACCGATATCCACCAGTCCAAAGGAAGCAGAGCCGAAATCTCTTTTGATCCGGTCAAACACAGGCAGCGCTCTTTGGTAGTACGCCGGATCGATCAGTAGGTAAAACTTCTGCGCATGAAGATAGCCCTCTACCGCTCCGCGCCAACGTTCGTCTGCAACCTCCAACACGTCCGCCAGAATATCGATTGTAACCGGGCTTCCCAACTGATGCTCCAGCTCGTCGGCCAAGCTCTCCTTAAATTGCAGCAACCCTTTTGGGTAGTCTTTGATATTTTTCCGGAGATTCGCAAGGGCAACGCGTTTCTGGTCCTGCTGCTCTTTCAATTCCGCCAGACGGTCTTCTATTTTGTGTCGGGCGTCCCGGACCGCCTCCGAAAGCACAGCAGCCGCCTGCCGGGCATTTTCAAAAGGCGCCAGGGAATGAGAAAACATCTCATGGTTTTCCGACGCAAAAACCGCATATGCCTTCAGGACGCCCTGGGCCGCATCCTGCACAGGCAAAAGATTTTCTTCCGCTTCCTGCTCCAGTATCGCACTGCACAGGTTATTCAGCCGAAGCGCTTCCTTTTTGATTTCCTGAGCCAGGGATCGCATTTCCCGATGCAGCTGTTCCCGTTCATCCAGCAGGGCCTGTTTCCGGCCGCGCAGCTTCTCCTCCTCCTGAAATACGCTGCTCTGCGCACAAGCCAATTCAAGCTCGCGCCTGCGGTCCTCTTTCTGCGTGATCTGCGTTGTGATTTCCCGGATCCTCTCGCCGGCGGCGGTTAAATTTGCGGTACACTCCGCCTTTTCCAGCTCGAGACGGTGAATCTGAGACTGCTTGACCTCCTTCTGGGCCCACAGCACCAAAAAGGACTGCACCTGCCAGCGGTCGATCGCCTGATGCATCTCGCGATATAGTCTGCCAATCTCCTGCAGGGCGGCTAGTTTCTCCTCCTGCCGCTGCGCCAGCAGCTCGTGGCGCTTATAATCCCGGATATTCTGCTGCATGGCCTCAATATCAGGCTTATCCGGTATGTCGCAGATGTTCTCCGTGATAAATTTTTGAATATCCACTATCGGCCGGAAAGACACCGCTTTTTTCATCATCCGGAGGACCTGTTCATTGTGAACATTCCAGCGGGAGAGCATGTTCCGGCGATATTCCTTCTGCGTATCATAGATTTCCGCTTTGGCATAGTTTTGTTTCAGATAGCGGCGCAGTGCGGGAATCTCCATTGCCTCCCCATTCTCGATAAAGCAATTTTCCGGCAAAGTACCCACGTAAATGAAAAAGCGTTCCTGTCTGCTGCCATCACTGCGGCAATCGAAAACAACACCGGTGACGAAGCTGGTCCCTTCCACCTCGTCCTGAAATTCGCAGGCGATATAGCTGGAAAAATCCTTTCCGCGGCGGGAATAGGGGTTATTTTCATCCATATCCGCCCGAAGATAACCGTCCAGCGTGCGCTGGGACTTTTCATTGGCCGCCTGGTTGAAATTACGGGCATTCGTTTCGCCCAACAGCACAATCTGAAGTGCGTCGATCACCGTTGATTTTCCTGCGCCATTCTTTCCTGTCAGGAAGTTCACGTCGCCCACCTCGATGAGTTCCTTGCTGAAATACAGCCAATTAATCAGCAGGATCTTCTTCAACTTCTTCATCGGCGTCCTCCTTTCGCAGCACGGATACAACGGCATTCAGCTTCTCGCCGGATACGGCAGCCAGCACCGTCGGAAGTATGGCGAATTTGCAGCTGCTTTGATTGAACTTCCCGTCAATGCGCTGAATAATGGCGTGGTTTTCCAGCAGGGTCAGCGCCCGCTTCACCTCGTCCATATTTGGCTTTGCAGGCAGGATCGCATAGTCTGTTACGACCTTTTCCAAAACATCACGCACGGTACAGATGGCATCCTGTTCCAAGCCCAGCCGCTCCTGATTCTCCTCATAGATCATGCGCAAAGCCAGCAGGATGGCTGTTTCCTTTTTGTTCAGATTACAGCGGTTTGCCTCGTCGGTGTTGACCACATAGAAATAGCCATTCAGCGTATCTTTGCGCAAATCCCAATCCAGAAGGCCAAGATAGTCCTGCACGGCCTCATAATGCAGCGACAGAAACGTATAGTCCGGATTGTTCACCCGTCCTTTCCCGGGGCGATACAGGGTCCGCACCACATAGGTCCGGCTAAGGAGCTGGTTGCATACAGACTTAAACTGTTCCAGCTCCTTGGAGGTTGCCTGCTGAATAAAGTCGAAATTCATTTCTTTTTCTCCTTCCGGCGAATCTGCATCTGAGGGATGGAGTAGCCATTTTCGTTGAAGGTACCACCTAACTCTTTGATTTGATACCCAGCAGTGGGATCTTCACTTGTCAACACAGCCAGCAGGCTCATGATATATCCTTTATCATCCCGAATTTCCAAATCCTTGGAATAACGAATATCCGCATCTCCCAACCACCCTCGCACGTAAGCCGCTATGGCCGTGCGGCCATATTCAGAGCGCAGCAGCTTCGCGGCCTGAGCGGCAGCATCCGCATCAGAATCCGCCTCCTGGATAAGGACCGGCGCAGCCTTTGTCCGTTTCCCGGGACGTTTCCGGTACCACAAGCTCTTTTCAGAAAGAAAGGACTGTTCATAGAGCTGAAACACAGGCTGTATCTGGTCCACTAAATCACCCGCGCGGCGATTTCGTGACAATGCCGTAAGCAAAACATTCAGGTTTCCACGGACGTTTTGATCCCGATTCGTCAGATTTTCCACTTTTTGCGTCGCTGCTCTCGTATAGCGGCGAACCTGCGCGTCGATCTCATCGAGATAGTCATGCTCCATGTTATCGTATCGTTCATCGATCCAGAAAATTTTCCGCAGCAGATCGGCACGGCACTTCGCCACGGTGTCGCCGCGCTTATCCTGCAATGCCGTGTTGGCCATGGCAAGCAGCAATGCATCGTTCTCTGCCCAGCTTCTCAAAACCGACTGGATGGGAACGCGGTATTTGGGAACGGAGTCCTTAATTTTCAAGGGGCGTATGTATGCCTCGATCACTTTCTGCCCAAAATCATTGAAGTGGGACGCCAGCACCTGATTCACGTCCTGCATGTCGATCTGCATCTGGAAATAATGCTTCACATTGTGATAAACCATTTGCAACAAATTTATCAGCGCGCTGGTGTTATCATAGGCGCTGTATACAGCGGACATCTTCTCATATACGCTTCCACTCTCATGCGCCACTTTTAATGAAGAATAAGTGTTGAACACATAGGAATAGCCGCGAACGGGACTGTCATCCCGCAGCTGGTGAAACAGCTCCAGCAGACGGCTGCTGTAACTGGGAACAGTGATGTACTCCTCAAAGTCGTCACCCCGTTCTTTCTCAAACCAGCCCTTGCCGCAGAGCTTTCGGATCAGGAAGCGGGCCCTGCCGGAGATATCACGCAGTTCCTCCTCGTCGATATCCTCCCCTTCAAATGTTGCGTCCGCCAGCTGCTCCTCCAATTTGCTGCGCAGCATGGAATACAATGCGTCCTCGCGTATTTTCAGGTTATCGCGGTATGCACTGTACAGCACGTCCAGCGCATCTGCATATAGCGCACGGTTCGGCGAGGCAAGAGGTGAAAAAAGCTCACTCGGTATCGCTTCAAAGAATCTCATGAAACTTCCTCCTACAGGAGACAACAATGATTGGACAATTGATTTGGAATCATGACAGGCCGGATATCGCATTCGATACAGGCGCACTGTATGGCGGACTGCACCGCGGAGACTGCTTTCAATGCCGGGTGGACGAGCGGTGGCTCAATGTCCGCCTTGAATATGCCAACGACTGGGTATTGATCCATAGCGACGGCTCTATACCGATTCGCTATGGCGTTCTTGTTCGGATTTGATCATCCCACCACCAACTTATTTGTCTTCTTCAAAAACTTCGCCGGGATCGGACGATCCAGCTGCCAAGTGATATTCATCGGTCTGCTGCCTTCGTGCTTGACGTAGCGTGCCGTACCCAGATAGGTATATGCCTCCGCACCGCCGGTCACACGGTCGGCCTTAAACTCACGGACGAACAGCAGTACCTTGCTGCCGCGCTCTTTGTGGTGGATATAGCGCTGGCCGGTGGATGAAGTCTCCGCCGTGGTGCTCTGGCTCTGCCAGTGAAACAGGCTCTCATTGATGGAATAATCGTTGTACATAGTCGTTGGAGAATAGTCTTTGTCTGCTTTGTTCAGCGTTACAAAAAACACATCCAACTGCTTATCCGGCAGCCATTTGACACCTTCGCGCACTGTTGCAGGCTTCATAAAGTCCATGGCAACCAGAATCTGGTCGCGGGTGTAGGTGCAGTGCAGATCCAGCGGGCAATCAAAGCCCAAATCTACCGGCTCGTCGATGAAGTCAATTTGCTCGAAGCGATAGCGCAGCAGCTCCAAAAGCTCATTCAGCAGGACAGTGCTGTCAGACAGGGCGTAGAGATTGTCCAGCACTTCTTCGCCGTCCCAGTCATCTGCCGCTTTTCGCCAGACGGTGATGTAAAACATCTGCATCATACGCTTTTGGGCGTCTGAAAGAGCGGCAAAGTTCACATCAGCCAACCGCGGCAAAATATCCAGCAGGAAAGAAATCCAGCGACGGGAGTCAATCACGGCGAGTTTGGCAAGCGCCTTAGCCATGGTTTCTTCCAGCGGCTTTGCAAAATCCGGAATGAGATCCGCTCTGGCGCAAATGTGAGAGAATGAAGAAAACTTATAAATCGCCCTCGGATCGAGATGGTAATAGTCCAAAAAATTTGCAAGCGTCAGCTCCAGCCCGCTATCCTCCGTAAAAGAGGCAACGCGCGACACCAATCCGGCAGTATTGCCATAGGAGGCACGGATGTTGTCCAAAATGTACTTGGCCGCTTTCTTCTCCAGTTGGATATAGCAGCCCTTGGGGACGGAAATGAATCCGTCCTTGATCTCTCGGCTCACGCTGCGGGTTGTGTTCGACAGGAGTGCTGCAAACTTACCCTCGAAATTGTACTTCCGGTTCGCCTGACCGATAAAGTCCAGCACGGTCAGGCAATCTTTATCCTCAGCCAAACGCAGACCACGGCCGAGCTGCTGCAAGAAGATCGTCAGGGATTCCGTAGGACGCAGGAAGAGTACCGTATTGACTTCCGGAATGTCCACGCCCTCGTTGTAGATGTCCACAACGAAAATAAAACGTACCTCACCGGCTACCAAGCGCTGCTTGGCGGTCTTTCTCTCCTCGTCTGGGGAATTGCCGGTCAGGAACATGGACGGAATATGATGCTCATTAAAATAGCGGCACATGAATTCCGCGTGATCGACCGTCACGCAGAACCCCAGCCCCTTCACCTCGTCAATGTCAGTGACATATTTCAGGAGTGACGACACCACATGGTCGGCACGGCGGTTGGCAATCGCCCCGCTGAACGTATAGATCTGTTCCAGCTCGCTCTTTTGGTAGCCACCGGCAGACCATTTCAGCGTGTCAAGATCTACAGTATCGGTGACGCCGAAATATTGAAACGGGCACAGGAGCTTACGGTCAATGGCTTCCGGTAGGCGGATCTCCGCCGAGATGCGGTTGCCGAAATATGGCAGGATACTCTTGCCGTCCATGCGCTCCGGCGTGGCGGTCAACCCCAGCAAAATGCAGGGGTGATAGTAGTTCAGCAGCTTCTGATAAGTAGGCGCCGCCGCGTGGTGGAACTCGTCCACGATGATGTAGTCATAAAAATCGGGCGCAGTCTTTTCTATAAAGCTCTGTGAGTTGAAGGTCTGAATAGACAGAAATAGGTTGTCGATGCTCTCCGGCTTATAGCTGCCCACAAATAGCTCACCGAAGTTGGCATCCTTGAGCACGGCGCGGAAGGTGTACAAGCTCTGCTTGAGAATTTCCTCCCGGTGCGCCACAAAGAGCAGGCGGCAGGGCTTGTCCGGATTTTGCTTGCGGAAGCGCTTATAATCCAGCGCAGAGATCACCGTTTTGCCGGTACCGGTGGCAGCCACCACCAGATTGCGTGTATAGCCACGGACAGTGCGCTCCGCCTCCAGCTTGTCCAGAATCTCCTGCTGATAGGAATAGGGATGGATGTCCATGGTGTAGGCGTCGGCATCGTTGGTGTCAAAGTATTTTTCCGCCTTCAGCGCACGGGCCAGACGCTCCTTCTGCCCCTCATCGTAATACTCGAACTCGCGGTCATTCCAGTAATATTCGAAGGTTGCTGCAATTTTGTCGATGGTTTCAGGCAGGTCACGCTTTGTCACCTTGGTATTCCATTCAAGACCGCTGGTCAATGCGGCATTGGACAGATTGGATGAGCCGACATACGCCGTCGTAAAGCCCGTGTTGCGGTAGAAGATGTACGCCTTGGCATGGAGGCGGGTAGTCTTGGTGTTGTAGCTGACCTTGACCTGCGTATTGGGCAGTTGGCGAAGCTCCTCGATGGCCTTCACATCGGTAGCGCCCATGTAGGAGGTTGTGATGATGCGAAGCTCGCCGCCATTCTGTGTAAACTCCCTCAGCTCATCCATAATCAGCCGCAGGCCGCTCCATTTGATGAAGGACACCAGCATGTCAATCCGGTCGGCCGATACGATCTCTTTCTTGAGTTCCGTGAACATCTGCGGCTCATGCACGGCCCCAGTGAAAAGCGAGCTCTGCGCAATAGATGTTTCCGGACGTTCCATGTCCGCAGCGGTCTTTCCCACGGCCAGACGCGGATCAGCGTCCCGCAAAAGCGCAAGAAGCTGCTCTGCCCGCTGGTCAACCCCCAGTGCTGCAAAGCCAGCTTCTTTTGTCGTATCTTGAATCAGGGCTACAATCTGATTGGTAAGCTCGATTTGAGTTGAAATACCCCCGCCGTTGTCCAGTACGTTATCCAGCCCCTTCTGAACCACATCCGCCAGATACTGCGCCAGCACCTTGGAAGCTTCGGCTTTGTCAATAGGCGCAACAGCCTTGCGAGCCTCCGGAATCTCCGCAAGCTCGCCGGTCAGGGCGTTGTTGATGACTTGTTCGTATAAGCCGGGATATAGCATCAGTATATCTCCTTTTTCTTGCCTAATTGCTTTTTGGCGGTACGTAAGAATTATGGACTGTTGTGCAAAACAGCTATTATCATTCAAGATGTGGCCGCAAACATTGACTTTATTATACGACTTCTCCACCTGTGAAGCAACTCCCATTCACATTTTCCGTATCCGTATTCTGAGTTCTGTTCGTCAATTTTGATTGTAATATTCACCGGCGTTTTCTGCTCGCCGTCAACATCATAAGGGCTTGGGATTATCCAAAAATCGCCGTGTGTCCGGACACCGGATGTGCTTGCTATTCTTCCAAATCTCAGTTTCCCCCGTCCCCGCGTCGCGCTTTTCCTTCGCCGCAATCTGTGTTATACTGTAGGAAAATCACCGAAGGGAGAGCTGCTCATGGCAGAGCGGCGCGTATTTGCCGGTTACTACAAGCGTTACGACGGCAAGCCCATTTTCGTCGTCCGGATGCTCAGGGACATCGACACCGGCGAGGCCATCGTGGTCTGCAAGGACGCCAGCTTTTCCCGCGAGGATAACGAGCATTACTACCTCATCCACTATGCGTCCTTCTGCGAAAAGGTCGAGGTAGACGGCGAGCTGCGGGACAAATATGTGCGCCAGACCCGGCGTGAAATCGACACCTCCATCGTCCGCGAGGTGTACGAAGACGGCTTTCCGGAGCCCAAGAGCAAGCGCTTCACTTACGTTGACGACGAGTATGAAGATTGCTGCATCCGTTGCAGTAAAACCTAATACGACTACGCCAAGAACATCTGCGAAAATTACCGCATGGACTTGCAGCGCTACCGGCTCATCCGGGAACGGAAGCAGTACATCGGCGTTCATGACCGGGAGGAATATCTGGCCATGCGCGAGGATCTGGCATTTCTCCAGCAGTCCCTCAAGACCGTGCTCCACGACTACGCGGAGATCTTCAAAAAACGCTTTTCCGAGGGACTGTCCATCCGCAAGACAGCGGATGCCTTGCAAATGAATCGCGGGGCGGTCGAGCGGCGGCAGAGCGCGCTGTATCTTGCGTTTGCCGTACTTCTGCGGCAGCGAGATGAAGCGGACGGCACTTGCCGGTTATCGCAGGAAACCGACGAAGATTACCTGGACACAACTGAATAGCAGCAGCTTCCCGGAAGCGCCTGTCATGCAGACAGGCGCTTCTTTTTTGCTCTTTTCGTGCCAAGTGTGAGACAAATCGCCTCGATTTGTCCGTTGGATAGCAGAAGAGTTTCAGAGCCGAAAATTTTGCCTGTACCCCCCCCCAGCAAGGGCAAAAATGCGCGTTGTAAAGTAGAAGAATTTTTTTCAGAAGGCTACCAAGTTTTTCGCAAAAATGTCCGTTGTCATGTAGAGGGGCAAAAGTCAGTGAGGCTGCGGCATGATCGTCCGCAAATCGATTTCATGACAGAACCGTGACAGTTCGCTTTATGTTGTCCGCAGGTGATATGAAGGAGGTTTTCAGCGCAAATTCCAGAAAGGTGTCACCCCCTGCGAACTGGATTTGTGACAGATCCGTGACAGTCCGCTTCATTTTGTCCGTTGGATAGTGAAAGGAGAATTTTGAGCCAATGCTCCAGCCGCAGCAAACCACGAAACTTTTTCAAAATTGAAAGGAGAACCGCTATGTACACCATGCACTTTGATCATTCCCACAAAACCGCCGTCCACACGGAGCTGCTGCAAGACCTGTATCTCTCGGTCGATGCCAAGGGCCTTGCTGCCATCCTCTGTTCCTTCGGCAAGGATGCCTTCGAGCTGTCCGAGTTGGCTGACCAGCTGCGGGATAACCTGTCGGACGAGCTAATCTTCTGCGCGCTCATGGAGCTTTACGGCATATGCTATCTGGACGTCTGGGAAGAGGGCAACGACTTCCATCTGAAGCTGAGGGGGATGTGACCATGCCAGACCGCACACGACCCATCCGCAAGGAAATCTGTCTGAACGAGACAGAGCTGAATCTCATTCAGCACAAGATGCGCCAGCTGGGAACTCATAATTTCGGAGTCTACGCCCGGAAGATGCTCATCGATGGGTACATCATCAAAGTCGATTACACCGAGCAGAAGAAGCTGGCCGCCGCCGTGAACCGCATTGCATCGAGCATCAGCCAGATTTGCCGCCGCATCAACAGCACGGGACACTTCTACGAGGCCGACGTTGCCGACCTGAAAGACCGGCTCGGCGACGTGTGGGAGCTGCTGAAAGCACGGCAGAAGGAGGAGCTGTGACCATAACAGGATTTTCCGTGGCCGGTTTTTCAGACGGTGGACAGGCTGACGCTCCGGAGGGTTCCGAAATCGGATTTCAGGACGCCGGTTTCCGCGACGTTCATCGGGGCTGAAACTCATCCCCTAATCAATAAGAAATAAATCAAATACAAGAGAATCATCCATCAATCCAATCAATACGCAGAGGGATAAGATGGATGGGACAGGAGGTCAGATGAAAACATTCTGTAAGCTTACCACCGATAGCCCATCGGCATCCTATGTGCCGCTTCCACGGTTTTTGCTGCAAGACGAAGCGCTGTGGGACATCAGCAACGACGCCAAAGTCCTCTATGCCCTGCTGCTGGACCGGGCCAGCATTTCCCGGCAGAACGGCTACGTCGAGCCGAACGGCACGATCCGGCTGTACTTCACCTTGGAACAGGCGCAGACAAAGCTCCACCGCAGCCGCCAGAGCGCCACGCGGATCTTCCGGGAATTGGAGTACAGTGGCTTGATCGTTCGGCGCAAGCAGAGCTTGGGCAAGCCCGCCCTCATCACGCTGAACTATCCGGCGGACGCAAAGCTCATCGCAAAGGAGGGCGAAGATGCACAAGCTTGACCCCATCGAACGCCTGCCGGACGGCTCTCTCTTTCGCCTGACACCAGGGCAGCTCCGCAGTGTGCGCGGCCTCACAAAGCGCTGCTGCAACTTTTCAGGCGGCGACTGCCTGCTGCTGGACGGCGCTTGTCCGCAGTACATCTCTCGAAGTCTACTTTGCCGTTGGTTCCGCCGCGCCGTGCTGCCCCAGCAGCCAAAGCGGGAACAATCCATCCTCAGCCCCAAGAAGCTGCACCGCTGCGAAGTCTGTGGCATGGGCATCCTCGCCCGCTCCGGGAGGGCAAAATACTGTCCCGCCTGCGCCAAGGAGGTTCACCGTCAGCAGAAGGCAAAATCCGCCCGCAAACGGCGATTCGGCGTAGACAATTTGGGGGCGAAAAGCCCTTGAATGGCAAGCCTTCCCGCACCGCAGAAGCCGCGCGGCAATACGATTTCCCTCGCAGCCCCCAAATTGCGTTCTATTTGTCTACATTTATGCCCACGCATTTGACAAGAACAAACGCAAGTCGCAGGAAAAGTTGGGAAAGGCAATTGGATTATGAGAAAAATCAAGCTGACCCGCGCGAACAAAAGCATTCTGCTGAAAGCGCTTGCTCCTTATTATTACCGCGAAAGGGCGCTTAGGCATAGCACACAAGAAGTTGGAAAACTAATACTGAAAATCAATTCTCTCCCAGCCGATAAAAAAGCCACTTTTTCCACAGAAGAAATTTGTCTTATGTGAACCGCCATAAATCGACTGAGGAACGAACGGCTATCAAAAGGGCAATACACAGATGCAGCAGATGATATGTTGCTAAAGTTATTCTAAAAAATCAAAATAACAAAAAGCGCATTGCAAAAGCACATTGCAATGCGCTTTTTAAGTGCGCCCGAAGGGATTCGAACCCCCGGTACCTAGCGTCGGAGAACTACGACAAGGCGGTGTAGACCGACGTTAAGACGTTAATTCTGTTAGTTTTGCACAGTTGCGCCCAAAACGAGAAAAAGCCTGCTGGTGGTTGTCACAACAGACTTTTTTGGCATTTTGCGGTGCTGCTGCACAGTAGTAGTCAAATGGTGGTCAAAATAACCCCTATAACAAACCGTTCACAGATGGGCAGGAACATTAGTCATTGTAAATATTTTAAACCAAACCATGATTGCATGCTGTACGAATTTGTCCAACAGTAAAAAGGACTTTACAAATCACACCAATTGTTGCAGCTTTTGGTGTAGAGACTCGATAAGCATTTCAATCACCATAAAAAATATTGGAGCCTCGTCCATAGGGTACATTCCAGATATACTGGCTGGATACGGAATGGCAATGAGCGTATCCACATAATTTGAGAGACTACAATTTGATGTCATTGTTATGAGAATTACTTTTACACGATTTTTCCGGTACTCTTCAGCAAGAGAGATATATGTATCGCGACCGCTGATTGAGAATATAACAACGACATCGCCCGACTTCAGAATTCTCTCATAACTTGCCATAATGGTATAATCACTTATTGCGTGGGCATCAACACCGAATTTGTTTAACCGAAACGCAAATTGTTGTGCAGAAACGGCAGAATGAAGCAGTCCAAGTGTAATTACGCGATTGGCGTGTGAGATTGCATCAATGGCAGTATCAAGTATCTGGGAATCAAGCAAACTTTCCATTTGCATTATTTCATGGAAATAGTAGGAAATTGCATGTGGAATTTCTTGTGCCAAATGGTCTTGAGGGGAAGTTGTTGGTAATGCACTTTCTGTATTTTCCAGATCGCTTAGAAGTGCAAACTTAAAATCGGAGTAGCCCTGATAACCGAGCTTTTGGCACAGTCGAAGGACTGTGCTGCGGCTTGCATTACATGTGGCAGATACTGCCTCACAGGATAATTCTTTTATACTTTTCGGATGTGCCAAAATAAAATCTGCTACACGGCGCTCATTTCTGGAAAAATTTGAAAGATTTTCTTCGAGCAGTTTTAGAACCGACATTGCACGCCCCCCCTTGATACAAAATTCTAACATCCATATTATATAGCAAAAACGTGCAAATGTCCAGTGAAAGACACTGAATTGGGCAAACAGTTCGTTTTTGCAAAAGCAAATGTACCAAAAACGTGCAAAAATATCTGTGCATGCTTACAAAAACGTGCAGCAAATGTTGCAAAACCGTGCAACACGCACTATAATATGATTGCAATCGCAGAAGATACCCAACATGGTCGGTGTGTCTTGTGCGAAAGATTCTCTTATGAAAAAGCGCGCTTATCAATAAGGAAAAGGTAACTATCAAATAACAGATGTACGATCTAAAGGAGGAACAAAAAAGGAATGTCTTTCCCAACAAATTTCCTATGGGGCGGTGCGATTGCAGCAAACCAATGCGAAGGAGGGTGGAACGAAGGCGGACGCGGCCTTTCTAATGCAGATGTACTTCCTTATGGAGAGGATCGCCTTGCGGTAATTAAGGGTGATCTTCAAATGTTGACTCCGGATAATGAACACTATTATCCAGCACAAAATGCAATTGATTTCTATCATCACTATAAGGAAGATATCGAACTGTTTGCGGAAATGGGGTTCAAAGCGCTTCGGCTTTCGATTTCATGGAGTCGTATCTACCCGAATGGGGATGATGAAAGGCCAAATCAAGAGGGAATCGCTTTCTATCGAAACGTATTTGCAGAATGTCATAGACATGGAATTGAACCTGTCGTAACAATTACACACTATGATATCCCGATGAATCTGGTAACTAAGTATAGGGGCTGGAAAAACCGAAAGCTCATTGACCTTTATATAAAGCTCACCAAAACACTTTTTGCTGAGTACGGGCAGCAAGTACGATATTGGATTACCTTTAATGAAATCAATATCATGACAAGTGCATGCTTTATGTCCGCAGGAATTGTATTTGAGCGCGGTGAAAATCGTTATGTCTCGATATATAATGCTGTACATAATGTTTTGGTTGCAAGCGCTTGGGCTACAAAACTCTGCCATGAGATGATTCCAAATTCAAAAATCGGCTGCATGCTCAATGCAGGAATTTATTATCCGAAGACATGCAATCCCTTGGATGTACAGGCGGCCCAGAGTGAGAATCGTAAACACTATATGTTTACGGATGTTCAGGTACGCGGTGAGTATCCTGAGTATGTAATCAAGGAATTTGAGCGGTATGGCTTTAAAATCCCATTTGAAGAAGGGGACAAGGCTATCCTAAAAGAGAATACTGCGGACTTTGTTTCTTTTTCATATTACTCAACGAGGGTAGCTGAAGCAAATGCAAAGGGAAAATATGATTCCAATTTGCTCAAATCTGCAGACAATCCCTATCTAGAGCATGAGCCGTGGGGACGTTTCATTGATCCCATCGGATTGCGAATTACGATGAATGAAATCTATGACAGATATCAAAAGCCCTTATTTATCGTTGAAAATGGCTTGGGTACAATAGATCAGCCCAATGCAGACGGATATGTGGCAGATGACTACCGCATCCATTACCTGAGAGAGCATATTTTGGAAATGAAAAAGGCAGTAGAGCTCGATGGTATTCCTCTTATGGGATATACCTGCTGGGGACCAATCGATTTGGTGTCTGTTGCAACAGGAGAAATGAAAAAGAGATATGGCTTCATTTATGTGGATCGAGATGATACGGGAAAAGGCTCTCTAAGGAGGACTAGAAAAAAATCATTTGGCTGGTATAAACAGGTGATTGCTACAAATGGTGAGTCGATTACAGACCCACAAAATTAATGTATAGAAGCCTCTACAATTTACAACTGAAATTTGCTAAGATATAAATATTAGGAGGAAAACAAATGGCTATGGACTATAATCAGTTGGCCGTAAACATTCTGGAAGCTATTGGCGGCAGTCAGAATGTTGAGAATGTCTCACACTGCATGACACGGCTTCGTTTTGTCATGAATGATAACGCCAAAGTTGACATGAAGAAGCTCCAGGAAATTAACGGCGTGATTCGTGTCATTGATACGGATACACAATTACAAATCGTCATCGGCTCTGCTGTTGACAAGGTTTATAAGGAAGTGTGCGCTGTAGGCAACTTTGAAAGCCAGGAACCTGTCCAACAAAATGCAGACGCAGATAAAGAAAATAAAACCAAGAAGAAAATTACGCCAAAGAGTGTGGCAAATGGTATTATTGATGCCGTATCCGGGAGCTTGGTTCCCATACTTCCCGCAATTATTGCAGCCGGTATCTTTAAAATGGTTGCCGTTCTGCTTGGACCAACGAACTTGGGCGTTTTTACAGAAGACAACCAGCTGTACATTTTCTGCAACTTGGTTAACACAGCTGTATTCTATTTCCTGCCTTTCTTTATTGCCTATACGGCATCAAAGAAATTTAATGCCACACCTCTTTATGCTATGATGGTTGTCGCTGTTATGATTCACCCGGATATGCTGGACATCATAAATGCAGGAGAAACTTTTAAGCTGTATGGCATTTTCAATATGCAGCTGATCAATTATACCAGTAGCGTGATTCCGATTGTATTAAGTACATGGGTCATCTCGTATATTGAAAAATTTGTCAAGAAAATTGTCCCGGATCATTTCCGCGTTGTAGGTGTTCCCGTATTGATTATGGTACTTGCGTTCCCTGCGGCGCTCTGCATTTGTGGACCTGCATGCAACGCAATCATGCAGCTGCTTGTCAACGTGATTCTTTGGATGAATGATACCCTTGGTATTGTAGCAATCGTTATTGTGGCTGTGTTCTGGCTGTTCCTGATGATGTTTGGCATGCACATGCCGTTGATGATGACCCTGCTTCCCGTTTGGATGCAGATGGGGTATGATGCTATTGTATCTCCGGGTGCTATTGCCAGTTCCTTAGCCCATGTGGGTGCCATCCTTTCTTATGCAATTCGTGCCAACAATCAGGATAAACGGGCTTTTGGTTGGACCGCCTTTATTACTATGATTTCGGCAAATATTGGTGAGCCTGCACTATACGGCATTACGCTGGTTGAGAAGCGAGTTCTGGCTTATCAAATGGCTGGTGCCGCATGCGGCGCTGTTGTTATGTATATTCTTGGCGCAAAAGTAACGCTGTTCTCCGGAGTTGGCTTCGTATGGCTCAATTTCCTGCGTTTTGGTGAATACGCGGTGGCCGGTGCTATTGGCATGATTGTTGCTTTTGTCGTTTCGTTTGTGCTCGGCATGGTTTTGGGATATGGAAAAGAGATTGTTTCAAGCAAAAACTAATAACTTGCGGATATCTGTGGAGCGGAGAAATGTTATCTAAACTTTTCGCTTGCCATATATATCTTTGATAAAAATACGATCCTGATGGCCTTGTCAGGGAGATGCTATAACAGCAGAGAGCCTGCAGGAATGTGGGCTCTCTGCGTTTTTTCGCAGTAACAATGTAGAAAAATATAATTTGGGGAGGAATAATAATGAGCTTTCCGAAAAAATTCCTTTGGGGCGGTGCAGTAGCTGCAAACCAATGTGAAGGAGCCTATCTTACCGACGGAAAAGGCTTGTCTGTTCCGGATATGTTAATTGGCGGCAGCTTGAATACACCTCGTACATTTCTGCCACAGATAGATACAACAGCGTTTTATCCAAGTCACCAAGCTGTGGATTTTTACCATCATTACAAAGAGGACATTGCCTTATTTGCTGAGATGGGATTTAAGTGCTTCCGAACCTCTATTAACTGGGGACGAATCTTTCCAAATGGAGATGATGAGCGGCCAAACGAGGCAGGACTACAATTTTATGATGCTCTTTTTGATGAATGTAAAAAATATAATATTGAGCCGTTGGTGACGCTGTGTCATTATGAAATACCATGGCATATTGTCACAGAATATCATGGCTTTTATAACCGGAAAACCATTGATTTATATTTGAAGTATGTAAAAACATGCTTCCAAAGATACAAAGATAAGGTAAAGTACTGGATTCCCTTCAATGAAATCAACATGGCGATGATGAATGCGGGTATGGGCGATTTGTATTGTTTGGGATTGTTGGAGGATGAGGATATTCGTTCTAAGGAGAGAATTCCCGTAACAAAATTAAAGCATGATCCACAAAAATGTTTTACAGCACTCCATAACGAGTTCGTAGCAAGTGCGCTGGCCGTAAAGGCCGGTCACGAAATCAACCCGGATTTCAAATTCGGTACTATGATTGCGCATGGGACAATGTACCCGCTGACGCCAGACCCTAAAGATATGCTGTTCTATCAAAAGAAGGAACATCAAAAATATGACTTCTGCGGAGATGTGCAAGTCCGGGGGAAATATCCGTGCTGGGCAAAATCTATGTTTGCAGATTATGGCGTGCAGGCAGATTTCATCGATGATCTCGATGATAAGCGAATCTTGAAAGAGGGTGTTGTTGATTTCTATTCATTTTCCTATTATTCATCTTCTTGCATTACGACAAATCCGAATGTTGAAAAAACTCATGGGAACATGAGCTTCAGGGCAAAAAATCCGTATTTAAAAGCAAGTGAATGGGGATGGCAAATTGACCCGGATGGACTTTATTATACGCTGATGCGGCTAACGGACCGCTATCCGGAAACTCCGCTTATGATCGTTGAGAATGGCCTAGGTGCAATGGACCAATTGACAGCAGATGGAAAGGTGCATGACAAATATAGGATTGCTTACTTAAAGCCACATATTGAGGCAATGAAGCGCGCTGTAGAGGATGGTGTTCCTTTGATGGGGTACACTTCATGGGGACCAATCGATTTGGTTTCTGCTGGCACAGGCGAGTTCAGAAAACGCTATGGTTATATCTATGTGAACCGTGACGATGATGGTCGTGGTGACTTTTCGCGCATCAAAAAAGACAGTTTTTTCTGGTATAAGAAGTGTATTGAATCAAATGGAGAAGATCTGGAATTTTAATGAATGACAGGGAGAAACGCAATGGAAAAGTATTTGGCTATTGATGTTGGTGGCACAAATATTAAATACGGTTTGGTGACAGAGGAAGCTGTCATTCTTGAGCAGGGGAGTCTCCCCACGCCGAAGAACGGTGCAAATGACTTTTTGAAAATAATCGAACATATTTTTGAAAAGTACAAATCTGAAACACATACAATCGTTATGAGTGCACCAGGATCTTACAATGCAAAGGAAAAGACTTATTTTATTGGCGGATCTCTACGCTACATGAGTGACATAAATATAACCAAACTTATAAAAGAGCGTATGGATTGCAATTTTAGCATTGAAAATGATGCTAAATGTGCAGCATTGGCTGAACTGTGGAAGGGCAGCATGAAAAGCGTAAAAAATGGTTTGGTTATTACATTAGGGACGGGAATCGGTGGGTCTGTCATTATTGATGGAAAGTTGTACCGTGGGTCATCTTGCTATGCGGGAGAACTGTCTGGAATAAGTACAAACTGGACAGAGGCGTACACAACGAAAACAATTTGGTCAAAGTATCAGAGCACAAAAATCTTGTTACAACATTATGCGCAAGAAAAAGGCTGCACAGACGAGCCGGTCACCGGACAAGAATTTTTTGAAAATGTAATTAACGGGGAACCGACGGCTTGTCTGGTTTTAGATAAGTTCTGCACAAATCTTGCAACGGGATTGTTCTCTTTGCAGCTGATTCTCGATGTGCAAAAAATATCGATTGGAGGCGGAATTTCCAAGCAACCAATTCTAATAGAAAAAATCAATCAGAAAATGCAGTCTATATATGAAACATATCCGTATATTCATACCACAAAACCGGAGATCTGCGCATGTACATTTGGAAATGATGCCAATTTGATAGGTGCGCTGTACCACTATACTTACGAGGTTGATTGAAAATGAAACTTTTGGTACAATCAGATGACTATGCAATTTCTCCGGCAGTGGCCAGAGGTATTCTTTATGGTATTGAAAATGGCATAATTCGGAATACAGGTATGTTTATGAATATGCCGTGGAGTGTAGAATGCGGAAAGTTGATCATGCCATATCTGGATAAAATTGCGTTAGGAATTGATTTGAATTTAACAACGGGAACGCCGTTAACGAAGCCTGATTTAATTCCTTCATTGGTTCAGGATAATGGTGCCTTTCATACAAGCAATGAAAGTCGCACTTTGGATGCAAAAGCGGAAAATCAGGAACACGCAGTTCTGGAGGAAGTGATTCTTGAACTGGAAAATCAAATCAAACGGTTTGTTGAATTATTTGGACGGAAACCGGACTATGTACACCCGCATGCTTATGCTACGCCGGCAATCATCCATGCCGAAAGTGAACTGGCAAAGGCATATGGTATTCCTTTTTCACTTGATGTTTTTCATAAAATATTCAAGCTGGAGACAACACTGCCTAAAATGGAGTGGTATCTTAAACCTGCAACTCCTGAAAATCAATTGAAATCATCATTAAAAACCTATATCCTGATGCATAGCGAGGAGCTACTGAAAAAAGATTATTCGTTAATTGTTGGTCATATGGGATTTGTTGATCACAATCTCATGAAATTGTCTTCGTACAATCTTTACAGAATATCTGATTTGGAAGCCGTAACAAGTCCTGAGATTGTGAAATGGGTGGAGGACAATCAGATTGAGCTGATTTCGTACAGAAATCTATAATGTGAAAAATCTTTTTTCCCCCATGTGCGCACTGACAGTTAATGGTAGCTCACTATGAACGTCAAAATGATGCTATTGGGGATTGCTTACATGAGCATGGTGTGAGATTCCGTTTTGAACAAAGGTTGATATAATACTAATTGTACGGTTAAACGATAGAATTTGCTGCTTGCAGAGGGAAGGACGTCATCACAACGATAACTGGGAAAAGAAGATTCTCATTATATAAGCGCCGCAGGCTGTTGATTGCAGCCCTTTATGAGCGGCAAAATGATACCGTCGGAAACCTTGCTTTTGAGTTCGATGTGAGTTTCCATACCATCCGTAACGATATTCGTGTGCTAGAATTGGAATATCCGATTTACACCAAAGTTGGAGCAGGTGGAGGTGTGTTTGTTCTGGATTCGAGTCGACTGCAGCAACGGTGGTTAACAATACGCCAGCGGGAACTGCTGATGGATGTGTGCGGTGCTTTGAATGATGAGCAAGCTTTGCTGATGAAATCCATCATAGGTGGATTGTCGCCGTGAATTGTGAACGTCACGTAAACAATTAGCACTTGCTGTTGACAGAATGCTAATTGTCGGCGTATATTAGACTTACAGATTCGTTCTGTACCAGCACCTTTACAACTGAATACACAGCATAACAGGTACTTTACTTTCCCGGTGGGGCGCACAGCAAGGTCAAGGCAGACCCTAACCCACGGCGGGGAGAGAACATAATGATACTCCAGATGCCCTACAGCTTCAGATAGGGTGACCGCGCTTGGGTTGTAAGAAGTAAGACCCTTGCAAAGTCAGTGAACGGTCGTTGCCAGCGGCTTGCCTGTTATGTTCCCGAGTCTGGGGGCGAGCGGCAAATTAGACATTTTTCTTCAGCATTATTTTGATGCACACGGTTTCTTTTATTATTTATATAACTGTGTGATTGACGCTACTATGCGTATTATTTGATTTTTATTGAATTCACATCAAGATTTTCGGGGAAAGTGTACCCTTACGCCCGGATAAAACAGAGAAAATATATAAGAGCCCGGAGGACCTTACCAAATCGGTAAGGCTCTCCGGGCTCTTTTTTCTCTCCCGGAAAGTGTATTCAAGAGGGTTACACAGAATAACGATACAGCAGGGAAAGGTAGTGAACTTATGATTAGACCAATTCTGAGAGATTGTGCGAAATACGCACGAGGACTGCCAAAGTGAATCAGAACTGATTCACTCTGGGGTGGTAAAATCGAAAAAGTGAATCAAATCTGATTCACTCTCACACCTTGCCCAAACGCGCCCTGTGTGAGGCGGATGCCCCTCACCGCACACGGACGCGATGAACTCCGCAAACCCGCCGTTTGGCGCGTCTGTGGGGCTGTGGGGCGGCGTGAGCCGTACAACTTAACACTAGAGAGTAAAACTTACTACACACAAAATTACGATACTATGAGATAATAGATATATGCCAAACAAGAAAGGATGATGCAAATGACTTTTACAAAAATTCCGAAAGCAATCTCCGCAGAAGAACTTCTCTCCACGCCGCTGCCGCCCGTAAAGTGGATTATCCCCGGTTTGCTCCCAGCCGGATTGGCGCTGTTTGCCGGCCCCAGCAAAGCAGGCAAAAGCTGGCTGACCTTGTGGCTGTGTTTGCAGATTGCGCAGGGTAATCCTGTCTGGAATCGAGAAATAGAGCCACGCACCGTGGTTTATTTGTCGTTGGAAGATACATTTAACCGCCTGCAAAACCGCATTTTCCAGCTTATTGACGGCGGAGATGCCCCGGAGCGTCTGATTCTCCAAACCGAATGCCCCAGCATCGGGCAGGGCTTGGAGGAACAAGTCGAGGCGCTTGTCCATACATATCACGATGTTGGTCTAATCGTTATCGATACACTTCAAAAAGTGCGTCTAAGCGATGGAAACGGTGGAATGTATGCGAACGACTATAAGGAGGCCGGTGCATTGAAAAAGCTTGCTGACAAGTATGGCATCTGCATTTTGCTGATTCACCACTTGCGTAAGCAGAGTGCAGCTGATCCGTTTGACCAGATTTCAGGCTCTACAGGTCTTATGGGTGTGGCAGATACCAGCTGGGTTATGCAGCGCAAACGCATGAGCCAGACTGCCGACATCCTGCTGACAGGTCGTGATATGGACGATAGAACGCTGCATTTGCGGGAAGAAAACTGCATTTGGACACTTGAAGATGAAGAAACCGCAGAGGAACGAGAGATCAAGGCTGTGCCGGACTACTTGTGGAAAGCAGCTGAGTACATCGAAAGCATTGGGAACTGGCAGGGAACGGCATCTGAATTGCTTGCGGCAGCAGGTATTGAAAATGCCAAACCGAACCAGTTCACCTACAACATGGCCAAGTATTTCGATAAAGTATTCGAGCCGAAAGGGATTCACTATAAAACTCATCGAAAAAATAAGGTTCGCCTCTTGAACTTCTATGGTGACGATGGTGACGGTGGTGACGATGA
>UMLD01081404.1_pt1 | contig 27351 bp, 20 predicted proteins | sample 1966491 | NCBI WGS metagenome assembly UMLD01 (sample SAMEA4836191, study PRJEB28245) | human gut metagenome | biome: gut microbiome; material: fecal sample | place: Denmark | collected 2008
GATACGCCTAGGCGCGGTCCAAGAAATCGTCCGCACCCCCAAATCGGCATCCAAGCCATAAAACAGGAACTATTCCACCGCAACTGCCAAGGGTCCCGCTCCAAATTAGCTGCCCATATAAGCAAAAGGAGGCCTCCGCGGCGATGCGGAGGCCTCCTTTTTTGTGCACGGTGTACTTGTGAGTGTGCAAGTGGGGGAGTTGTTACTCCTCGACGATCTCGGTGATCGCGCCGGCGGGGCAAGCGTCCTGGCAAGCGCCACAGGCGACGCAGGAATCCTCGTCAGCGACGGTAGCGACGTCCTGGAGCTCCAGAACGCCAGCGGGGCAGGAGTCGACGCAAACGCCACAAGCGATGCACTCGTCGGCATCAATTACGGGGTGAGCCATGGTAGTTTCCTCTCTGTTGACCGACGCTACAGGCGATGCGCGTCGGTTTGATTCGGGCAAAAACATACCACGAGAGCGACCGTTTGCAATACCCTCTGACCGGCATCTTCATACCGTTCGCCGAGTATGCCAAGGTTTACTAAAAAACGCGCAGGTGGGGCCGTTGAACTGCACAAATGTTAGCTAAAGGTGACTTGAAATATAGGGCGATTGAGCGTGCTTGCGGAAACCGCATCCCATTATTTTGTCGAAAAACGGGTTGCAGTTTCCGGTTAGGCCCGCTAGCGGAAAATGCGAGCCGGTATCAGCTCTCAAAACGGGATACGGTTTCCGGTTGAGCCTTCAGACGGAAACTGCGACCCGGAATCCACGCTCAAACCGGGACGAGCTTTCCGCAAGACAGCCCCAGGCACCCCCAGACCCAAACCTCAGCCATCTCTACATAGATCTCGATAGATTTGCCGAGAACTCAATCAGCGCATCTACCTGCGCATTTAAGAACCTAAACTCTCAGAGATAAGAAATCTTATATGAATTGACTTAGATTTTGTATATTCCGACCCATAAGGGGATACACTACATCCTGAAAGACAAGCCGAAGCGCCGCGCGACAGACCGTCGAGGCGGCGCGAACGCAAAAGAGAGAGGGAATTTCTAATGAGTAAGATTCTTGGTATCGACCTTGGTACTACTAACTCCGCTATGGCCGTCCTCGAGGGCGGTTCTCCGACCATTATCGTGAACGCCGAGGGCGACCGCACCACTCCGTCCGTCGTGGGCTTCCGTGCTGACGGCGACCGCGTCGTGGGTAAGGCCGCTAAGAACCAGGCTGTCACCAACCCCAAGAACACCGTGTTCTCCATCAAGCGCTTCATGGGCCGCAAGTACTCCGAGTGCACCTCCGAGATCAAGACCGTGCCGTATGAGGTCAAGGAGGGTCAGGGTGGCCGTGCCGTCGTCGACATCGAGGGCAAGGATTACACCGCTGAGCAGGTGAGCGCCATGACGCTCGCAAAGATGAAGGCCGACGCCGAGAAGTATCTGGGCGAGACCGTCACCGACGCCGTCATCACCGTTCCGGCCTACTTCAACGACGCCCAGCGTCAGGCCACCAAGGACGCCGGTAAGATCGCCGGCCTCAACGTCAAGCGTATCGTCAACGAGCCGACCGCTGCTGCTCTGGCCTATGGCCTGGACAAGCAGGGCACCGACCAGCGCATTCTGGTCTTCGACCTGGGCGGCGGTACCTTCGACGTCTCCATCCTCGACCTCGCCGACGGCGTGTTTGAGGTTCTGTCCACCTCGGGCGACAACCACCTGGGCGGCGATGACTGGGATCAGCGCGTCATCGACTGGATGGCCGATAAGTTCCAGCAGGAGAACGGTGTCGACCTGCGTCAGGACCCCATGGCCCTGCAGCGTCTGAAGGAGGCCGCCGAGAACGCCAAGAAGGAGCTCTCCGCCGCCCAGCAGACCACCATCAACCTGCCGTTCATTACCATGAACCAGTCCGGCCCGCTGCACCTCAACTACACGCTGACCCGCGCCGAGTTCGAGAAGATCACCCGCGACCTGCTCGAGCGCTGCAAGCAGCCTGTCACCAACGCCCTGCGCGACGCCAAGCTTAAGCTCTCCGATCTGACCGAGGTCATCCTCGTCGGCGGCTCCACCCGTATGCCCGCCGTCCAGGAGCTCGTCAAGACCATGACCGGCAAGCAGCCCAACATGTCCGTGAACCCCGACGAGGTCGTTGCCGACGGCGCTGCCGTCCAGGGCGGCGTGCTCACCGGCGACGTCGAGGGCATCCTGCTGCTCGACGTTACCCCGCTGTCGCTGGGTGTCGAGACCATGGGCGGCATCATGACCAAGATGATCGACCGCAACACCACGATCCCGACCTCCAAGACCGAGGTCTACTCCACCGCTGCCGACAACCAGACCAGCGTCGAGATCAACGTGCTCCAGGGCGAGCGCGAGCTTGCCCGCGACAACAAGTCGCTCGGTAAGTTCCAGCTGACCGGCATCCCGGCTGCCCGCCGCGGCGTGCCGCAGATCGAGGTCACCTTCGACATCGACGCCAACGGCATCGTCAAGGTCTCTGCTAAGGACAAGGGCACCGGCAAGGAGCAGCAGATCACCATTTCCGGCTCCACTGCTCTGTCCGACGACGAAGTCGATCGCATGGTCAAGGACGCCGAGGCTCATGCCGAGGAGGACAAGAAGCAGAAGGAAGAGGTCGAGGTTCGCAACCAGACCGACAGCCTGTGCTACTCCACCGAGCAGACCCTCAACGAGCTGGGCGACAAGGTTTCCGCCGACGTGAAGTCCAAGGCCGAGGCCGCTATCGCCGACGCCAAGAAGGCGCTCGAGGGCTCTGACGTCGAGGCTATCAAGGCCGCCGGCGAGTCCCTGCAGTCCGTGGCCTACGAGCTGGCCCAGGTTGTCTACGCCGACGCTCAGCAGCAGACCGACGGTGCCGCTGGCGCCCAGCCTGCCGACGATGACGTTGTCGACGCCGACTACGAGGTTGTGGACGACGAGGACAAATAATCATGTCCGCCCGTAAAGCTCGCACGGAGGCGGCCGCCGCTGGCGCCGCCCCCGTTGACTCTGAGGAGAAGGACGTGAAGATTCCCGTAGAGGCCGTCGACGATACCGAGGCCAACGAGGCCGAGGCCGCCGAGGCTGCCGAGAACCAGGTAGAGGATTCCAACAAGGAGGCGACGATGACCGAGGACGAGATGGTGGAAGCCGCTATCCGCGCCGGTGAGGAAGCCGCCGATAACGACTTTAAGCTCAAGTTCGAGCAGGCCCAAAAGGAGCTCGCCGACGTGCGCAATGAGCTCGATGCTGCGGCAGAGGCTCAGAAGGCCGCCGAGGACAAGGCAAAGGATGCCACCGAGCGCACCGCCCGTCTGCAGGCCGACTGGGAGAACTTCCGTCGCCGCACTGCCAACGAGCGCATCGCCGAGCGCGAGCGCGCGACCGAGAAGCTCGTCACTGCGCTGCTGCCGGTGGTCGACGATATCGAGCGTGCGATCGACCATGCCCGCAGCCAGGAGCTTGCCGACGACTTTAAGCAGTTCGTCGACGGCGTCGACGCGGTGCATGCCAAGCTGCTCGATGTGTTTGCGCACGAGGGCGTTGAGCCCATCGACCCCAAGGGCGAGGCGTTCAATCCGCTCGAGCACCAGGCCGTGGGTCGCGTCGAGGACGCGTCGCAGTACGACGAGACTGTCAACGACGTGTACCAGAAGGGCTACCGCATGGCGGACCGCATCCTGCGTTCCGCGATGGTGACGGTGACCTACGGTGGCGAGAAGCGCCCCGCACCGGAGCCCGAAGCGGCGCCCGAGGATGCTGCGGCCGATACGGCCGAGAGCACCGAGGAGTAATTGAGAAGGGCCCCGGGGCAACACCCGGGGCCCTTTCTGGCCTAGTGCCATATGAAAGTATGAGCCGCCGCCCGCTGGGCGACGGATGAAACAGGAGAGGAGCTACGATGGCTGCAGGCAAAACCTTCTATGACATCCTGGGCGTATCCAAGAGCGCCTCCGACAAAGAGATCAAGAGCGCGTTTCGCAAGCTCGCGCAAAAATATCACCCCGATGCCGGCGGCGACGAGGCCAAGTTCAAGGAGATCAGCGAGGCCTACGAGACGCTTTCGGACGAGAAGAAGCGCAAAGAGTACGACCAGATGCTCATGTTTGGCGGTATGCCGGGCGCAGGCGGCGCGTATGGCGGCGGCTACGGTGCCGGCGCGGGTGCCAGCGGCTGGGGCGACATCTTCGACAGCATCTTTAGCGGCAACGGTGCCTGGGGTAGCGATTGGGGCTCGGGCTTTGCCGGGGCTGCGGGCGCTGCCGGTGCCGGCGCGGGTCGCAGCCGCGCTCGCAAGGGCGGCGACCTGTCGTTGACTGTCGACGTAACGGCCGAGGATGCGTTCCGCGGCGTGACGCACAAGGTCACCTACCGCATTCCCTCGACAGGCGAGCAGCAGACCATCACGGTCTCGGTGCCTGCGGGTGCGGTCGACGGCGGCAAGCTGCGCTACAAGCGTCGCGGCGAGTATGGCGTTGCGGGTGGCGAGCGCGGCGACCTGGTCGTGACCACGCATGTGGAGGAGCACCCGCTGTTTAAGCGCAAAGGCGCCGACGTGACCATGGAGGTACCGGTCTCGGTCTACGAGGCGGCGCTCGGCTGCACGGTGGACGTGCCGACGCCCGGCGGTGCGACGGTTCGTCTGAAGGTGCCCGCGGGTACCCAGACGGGCAAGAAGTTCCGCTTTAAGGAGATGGGCGCGCCCGACGTTAAGCACCGTGGCCGTACGGGCGCGCTGCTCGTCGAGATCAAGGTGCAGGTTCCCACGAACCTGTCCGACGATGAGCGCGATGCCATGACCAGGCTGCGCGAGGCCGACACGCGCGATTATCGCGAGAAGGTCAACCGTTACAAGGCGACGTACTAGGGCGGTCGTGGCGCACGCCCGCGCCCGCGGGCTTATGATGGACGATAACGAGACGGAAAGGGGTCAGGTAGCATGGCCGAGGACAATAGGAATAAACCGCTGTACATGATCAGCGTGGCGGCCGAGTTGACCGGCATGCATCCGCAGACTCTACGCGTCTACGAGTCCAAGGGCCTGGTGAACCCCCAGCGCTCGGGCGGCAACACGCGCCTGTATTCGCGTGCCGATATCGAGCGCCTGGAGCTCATCAACCAGCTGACCGACGAGGGCATCAACCTTGCCGGCGTGGTGCGCATCCTCGATATGAAGGAGCGTGCCGAGGAGCGTGAGCGCGAGAACGAAAAGCTCCGTGCCCGCGTGCGCCAGCTCGAGGACGAGCTGCACGAGTACAAGATGCAGAAGAAGATCACCGCCCTGGCCCCGCGCGACGGCTCGGTCAACCCCGAACAGGTCATGCGCAAGCTGCTGGGTGCGGGAGGAGATCTGTAGGTTACGCCGTTCTGCCGAACGGCGTAACGGCTCGACGCTGCGCGACGTCTAGAGCGACAATTTGTCATTCAAAAGGGCAAGGCATGACCAGAAGGTCTATGCCTTGCCTTTTTCATGCCAACTTGTTCGCCCTGGACGTCGCTCGCTGTCGTTGCCAAAACATCGGTATGGGTAGCCATTGGGGACGTTCTTAAATGACTAGTCGAAAGGGACGCCCTTGCGCCAAATCTGCCGGCCCCACACTGGGCTCGTCCTTTGCTTTACTGAGATAAAGTGAACGTGCAGATTCGTAACCCACTCGCAACCGTTCTATGGCACGATATTGAACGAATGTATGCTATGCGCCCAAATCTTTTGGGCAGAGTGGGAGACAGTATGGTCAAGCTGTACGAGGACGGCATCTACCTGCGTAACGGCAGCGAGGTTGTGCCTGTGGCCGAGGCTGCCGAGCGCGGCATTACGCAGACGCCCGAGGATGCCAAGCGCGGCACCATCGCGTATTCGATCCTTCAGGCACACAATACGTCTGGCAACCCCGAGGCGCTTAAGATTCGCTTCGATGCCATGGCGAGCCACGACATCACCTTTGTCGGCATCATCCAGACGGCGCGCGCCTCGGGCATGGAGCAGTTCCCGCTGCCCTACGTGCTCACCAACTGCCATAACTCGCTGTGCGCCGTGGGCGGCACCATCAACGAGGATGACCACGTCTTTGGCCTTTCCGCGGCCAAGAAGTACGGCGGCATCTTCGTTCCGCCGCACATCGCCGTCATCCACTCCTTTATGCGCGAGAACTTCGCCGGTTGCGGCAAGATGATCCTGGGTTCCGACTCGCACACCCGCTACGGTGCCCTGGGCACCATGGCTGTGGGCGAGGGCGGCGGCGAGCTGGCAAAGCAGCTGCTGCGCGACACCTACGATGTTGCCTATCCCGGCGTCGTCGCCATCTACCTCACGGGCGCCCCGCGCCCCGGCGTCGGCCCGCACGATGTGGCGCTCGCCATCATCCGCGCCGTCTTTGCCAAGGGCTACGTCAAGAACAAGGTAATGGAGTTCGTGGGCCCCGGCATCGCGAGCATGACGACCGACTACCGCAACGGCGTCGACGTCATGACCACCGAGACCACCTGCCTGTCGAGCATCTGGGCCACCGACGAGGACACGCACGCGTTTTTGACCATGCACGGCCGCGGCGACGACTACCGCGAGCTCAAGCCCGCCGATGTTGCCTACTATGATGGCTGCGTCGAGGTCGACCTGTCGAGCATCAAGCCCATGATCGCGCTGCCGTTCCATCCTTCTAACGGCTTTGAGATTGACGAGCTCAACGAGAACCTCGAGGACATCCTGCATGAGGTGGAGCTCGAAGCTGCCAAGATCGGCGAGGGCAAGACGCACTTTAGCCTGCTCGACAAGATCGTCGACGGCAAGCTGCACGTGCAGCAGGGCGTCATCGCCGGCTGCTCGGGCGGCAACTACGACTCCGTGGTCCAGGCTGCCCGCGTGCTCAAGGGCGCCAACACCGGCTGCGGCGAGTTCTCACTGTCGGTTTATCCCACGAGCCAGCCCGTGGCACTCGAGCTTACGCGCCGTGGCTATATCTACGACCTTATGGAGGCCGGCGCGATCGTGCACACGGCATTCTGCGGCCCGTGCTTTGGCGCCGGCGACACGCCCGCCAACAACGGCCTTTCGATCCGCCACACTACGCGCAACTTCCCCAACCGCGAGGGTTCCAAGCCGGGTAATGGCCAGCTGAGCGCCGTGGCCCTGATGGACGCCCGCTCCATTGCGGCGACGGCTGCCAACGGCGGCGTCCTGACGCCGGCGACCGACCTGCCCGAGGAGACTTGGGACGAGGCCTGCGAGTACACCTTTGACGACGCGCCGTACAAAAAGCGCGTGTACTGGGGTTTTGGCAAGGCGGAGCCTGCCGACGAGCTGGTCGAGGGCCCCAACATCAAGCCGTGGCCCGCGATGGAGCCCCTCGGCGACGATATCCTGCTCAAGGTGTGCTCCAAGATCATGGACCCGGTCACTACGACCGACGAGCTCATTCCCTCGGGCGAGACGAGCTCCTTCCGCTCCAACCCGCTGGGTCTGGCCGAGTTTACGCTCAGCCGCCGCGACCCTGCCTACGTGGGTCGCTCCAAGGAGGTCGACGCCGTGGAGAAGCGCCGCGTGGCCGGCGAGGCCGCAGGCGACCTGGCGGTACTCGATGCCGAGCTTGCCGGCGTGTTTGAGGCACTGGCCGGCGCCGGTGTCGCGGCCGATGCCAAGGCGACCGAGTACGGCTCTATGCTCTACGCCAAGAAGCCCGGCGACGGTTCTGCCCGCGAGCAGGCCGCGAGCTGCCAGCGCGTAATTGGCGGTCTGGCCAACATCGTTCACGAGTACGCCACCAAGCGCTATCGCTCCAACGTGATGAACTGGGGTATGGTGCCCTTCCAGATGGAGGCCGAGCCCAGCTTTGAGGTGGGCGACTACGTCTTTGTGCCGGGTATCCGTGCCGCGCTCGACGGCGACCTAAAGGACATCGCCGCCTACGTGGTGCGCGCCGACGGTGCGGTCGAGCAGATTGAGCTCTACATTGCCGATATGACGGCAGAGGAGCGTGCCATCGTCAAGGCCGGCTGCCTGATCAACTACAACAAGTTCAAGGCCGCTGCCGAGTAACGCACTTAATTGTCCGCCCGGGGCTTACCCTTTCCCGCCCGCTCACGCGCTTCGCGAGGGTCGCGTTCGGGAAAGGGTAAGCCCCGGGCTACATTTCTGCGTTCTCGTTGGGTCTTGAAGGACGCTAATAAATAGACTTGGTTGATGCCGCCTCTGTTAATGGGGCGGCTTCTTTTTGTCGAAAACCACCACAAAGGGGACAGGCACCTTTGTGGTGGCGGGGGTGAGCTCAATGTCGGTGCGCACGTTGAGCGACATTCCAATAAGCACCTCTACAGGATTTCATCTGGGTTGGCGGGTTTGGTTGTTTTGGGGATGCCGAGTTTGGATGACGCGAAATCGTCAACATTGTCCTTAATTCCGTCTTTGGTGTAGACAGTGACCATATAGGTGCTGTGTCCGAATTCGCCCTTGTCGCGTGTTGCCCAGGCATCCCAGTAGGCGGCCCCGTTTCGCCCTTTGATTTTTCCGACACGGCGGAGTTCTGTTCGCTTTAATTTCTGGTTGCTATAGATGGTTCGACCGGCCTCCTCGGTGAGCCCGCACTGCCCAAGTAGCTTATCGAGGACTTGGTTCATGTGGCGCTCGTCGGTGTTTGGAGCATGGCCGTAAGCGAGGGTGATGGAGTCGAGGGGCTGGTCGTCGATCAAATAATTCATCGCCTGAGGTTCAAGGCAGAAATAAGGAGATCGTCCGTCGATCTGATCGAGCAGCGGTAACTTTGACCGCCAAATTCCGGTGGGAATTCCATCTTCGTAAAACACGCCGCGACAGATAAAGGAGAGCGAGGTGGCACGCGAGCCGGCGTCGACCATTCCGCATAAATCGAAGGGCGAGGCGATGCCAAGGGAAAAGGGCGTGGCGACGATAAGGAAGAGCATAACGATGGGTATGGCGAGAATGGCGATGACGTTGCGACCGGTGGAATGAGGCGGCTTCATATGCGCTCCTCGAGACAAAGAGCAGGCAAGCTCGATGACAAATGAATAATCTCAGCTAACAATTCAATTTTAATCTCATAACGTGTGACAGCTGGCCGTCGAAACCGAGAATCACCGCAAAGGTGCCTGTCCCCTTTGTGGTGATTCTCGGTTTGTCTCGATCTGTAACAGTTAGACCCTAATTTGCCGATTAGATGTTACAGATTGAGACAAACGGTTGCCGCTGGTCATTTTCTCTCGATCTGTAACATCTAGGATCAAAAATGGCTGCTAGATGTTACAGATCGAGACGGTAGTGCGCCTGGGCAGCGGCGGGCTGACATCTCAGTACCCTATCCATCAATCACTCAGAAAATCTTATATATAGAGACTTAGATTTGTGTATAAGATCGTACAAAGCTGGCAACAATACTTCTCGAACAACGTGAAGCCGCCCCGTAGGGCGGCCACCCCAAGAGAGGTGATTCCATGAGAATCGATAAGCTAGCAATGACGTCGCGCGAGGCGTTGCAGACCGCCATGAGCACGGCTGCCGACGCGCAGGCCGGCGCGGTGGAGCCGATTCACCTGCTGTCTGCCCTGCTCGGTGCCGGCGAGCGCAATATCTCCGTGATCATCGAGCGTATCGGCACCGACCCGGCCCAGCTCGCGCGTTCCACACAGGATGCCATCGACCACGCGCCTAAGGTTTCGGGCGAGGGTCAGCAGATGGGCCTGTCTAACGAGCTCGTCCGCGTTATCGAGAAGGCCGAGAAGAAGGCCACCAAGATGGGCGACAGCTTTGTGGTGACCGAGCATCTGCTGATGGCGCTTGCCGAGGACAAGGGCGAGGCGGGCCGTGTGCTGCGCGACGCCGGCGTCACCAAGGAGCGTATCGAGCAGGTCTACGAGGAGCTGCGCGGCGATGACCGCGTGACGTCTGCCGAGGACAAGACTCAGTTTGAGGCACTGGAACAGTACGGTCGCAACATCTGCGATCTGGCCCGCGCCGGCAAGCTCGACCCGGTCATCGGCCGTACCGACGAGATCCGTCGTACCATCCAGGTCCTGTCCCGCCGCACCAAGAACAACCCCGTGCTCATCGGCGAGCCGGGCGTCGGCAAGACGGCTATCGTCGAGGGCATCGCCCAGCGTATCGTGGCCGGCGACGTGCCGAGTACCCTGCGCGACCGCGACCTTATCGAGCTCGACATGAGCGCGCTGGTCGCCGGTGCCAAGTACCGTGGCGAGTTCGAGGACCGCTTGAAGGCTGTGCTCAAGGAAGTGCAAAAGTCCGAGGGCAAGGTCATCCTGTTCATCGATGAGCTCCACACCATCGTGGGCGCGGGTGCCACCGAGGGCTCCATGGACGCCGGCAACATCCTAAAGCCGGCGCTTGCCCGTGGCGACCTGCACGCGATCGGCGCGACCACGCTCGACGAATACCGCAAGTACATCGAGAAGGACGCGGCTCTCGCCCGTCGTTTCCAGACCGTGATGGTCAGCGAGCCTACCGTCGAGGACACCATCTCGATCCTGCGTGGCCTCAAGGAGAAGTACGAGATCTTCCATGGCGTGCACATCACCGATAGCGCGCTCGTGGCCGCCGCCGACCTCTCCGATCGCTATATCGCCGACCGCTTCCTGCCCGACAAGGCCATCGACCTGGTCGACGAGGCCGCAAGCCGCCTGCGCATGGAGCTCGACAGCATGCCGGTCGAGATCGACGCCACCACGCGTCAGCTCACCCAGCTGCAGATTGAGGAGCAGGCGCTCATGAAGGAGACCGACGACGCCTCCAAGGAGCGTCTGGAGGCCCTGCGCCAGGAGATTGCCGAGGTCCAGGAAAAGCTCAACGTGCAAAAGGCCGGCTGGCTCAACCAGAAGAACGCCATCGACCACGTGCAGGAGCTCAAGGGCAAGCTCGACGAGGCAAAGAGCGAGGAGGAGCGTGCAACGCGCAACGGCGATTTGGGTCGTGCGTCCGAGCTGCGCTACTCCGTGATTCCGGGCCTGCAGCAGCAGATTCAGGATTCCGAGGCCGCGCTCGAGGCGCAAAAGCAGCAGGACGGCGAGGGCCTCAATGAGCAGGTGACCTCCGATGAGATCGCTGAGGTCGTGAGCGCTTGGACCGGCGTGCCCGTGTCCAAGATGATGCAGGGCGAGCTCGACAAGCTGAAGGGCTTGGAGGGCGAGCTGCATAAGCGCGTCATCGGCCAGGACGAGGCGGTCTCCGCTGTCGCCGCGGCCGTGCGCCGCAGCCGTGCGGGCCTCTCCGATCCGGACAAGCCCATCGGCAGCTTCTTCTTCCTGGGCCCCACCGGCGTGGGCAAGACCGAGCTCGCCAAGGCGCTGGCCGAGTGCCTGTTCGATGATGAGCGTGCGCTCGTGCGTATCGACATGTCCGAGTACATGGAGAAGTTCAGCGTCCAGCGTCTGATCGGTGCGCCTCCGGGATACGTGGGATACGACGAGGGCGGCCAGCTTACCGAGGCCGTGCGCCGTCGTCCGTATTCCGTGATCTTGCTCGACGAGATGGAGAAGGCTCACCCGGATGTATTCAACGTGCTGTTGCAGGTGCTCGATGACGGCCGTCTGACCGACGGCCAGGGTCGCCAGGTGTCCTTCAAGAACACGATCATCATCATGACGAGCAACGTGGGCTCTAAGGCTATCGCCGAGCTTTCGGGCAAGGACGAGGAGGAGATGCGTCATCAGGTCGACGCGGCCATGGCTCAGACCTTCCGTCCCGAGTTTCTCAACCGTATCGACGATATCGTGGTGTTCCATCCGCTCGGCATGGCGCAGATCGAAAAGATCGTCGATATTCAGCTCGCCGATGTCCGCGCGCGTCTGGCTAAGGAGCGCATGACGCTTGCCATTACCCCGGCGGCCAAGCAGATGCTTGCTGTGGGCGGCCTGGACCCGGTCTTTGGCGCCCGTCCGCTCAAGCGTTTGGTGCAGCGCGAGGTCGTGGATGCCATCGCCGCCGCCATCATCGACGGCACGGTGCGCGAGGGCGATCAGGTGACGGTCGATGTCGACAAGGACGGCGGCTTTACCGTTGTGTGCGACAACACGCCGGCGGCCACCTACGAGGTTCCCGACGCCGAGTAGATTTTGGGCCATGCCTTAAAATCTGCCAGCCGTCTCTAAATGCCAAGGGCGGCGGATCCAATTGGGTCCGCCGCCCTTTTTCGTGCGACAATCGTTGATGTTGAGCATGAGTACATGGCAAGGAGATATGCAGATGAAAGACGAGATCAAAACAAGTGCGCCGGCGCCCAAGCCCACGTCCAAACCGGCACCCAAGCCGCGCGACCCCTACATCCGTGCCGAGAACGAGGACGATGACGGCTACGATCCCTACAGCGATCGCCGCCCCGAGCGCGAGCCAATGTTCGAAGCCGATCCGTGGCGCTGAGCGCCCACCCAAAAGGCCACCAATAAGTTGCGGTGAAATAGGGACTGTTTTGCGGTTTGACCAGCAAAAACAATCCCTATTTCACCGCAACTGCGTTGGGGATGTGGGCGTTGGGCGGCTGTCTTCGGGCCGGCTAGTCCTGGGCTTTGATACTCGGCAGCAGGATCTGCGCGAGGTAGTCGGTTTCGAGCTTAGTGGCACCATCGGCCTTGCCGTCTTTACCCACCAGGTCGTTCTTGATCTGGCTATACGTATAGCGGTTGCCGGTCGTAAGCTCGACAAGCTCAATGGCCGCGTCCATGGGGTAGGTCGACACTGGATCCTGGGTGCGCCCGTTGATGGTCTGGGGCACCACGTACGGATAGACGGGGCCGCTGGCGTAGACGGTATAACCGTTGCCTAGATTGGCCGCGCCCAAAACCGTATCGCCTTCATCGGGCGTAAAGCTCTCGCCCTCGCGCACCGCGACGAGCGTCACGAGCGGCGTATTGGCGTCGTCGCCCAGATAGATGCATAGCGTGCTTCCGTTTTGCCAAGTTGCGACCTTGCCGTACCACTCGACGGGAATATCGAGCTGGTAGAGGTCGGTTGCCTTGTGGCGAGCGTCAGCATCACGGGACGCCTGTGCCTTTTGCGCGCTCACGGCATTGACGGCGGCGTCGCGCCGCGCGGTTGCTGCCTGCTGGAGCACTTTGGCAGCCGCGGCGGAGCTCGCACCGCCCTCCTCGGCATACTTGGCGGCGGCATCGATCTGGTCGTCAGTCACCGTGTCGGCCGAAGGCACCTTGAGCTTAAAGGTGGCCTGGGCACTTAAATCCTGTCCATCGCTCTTAACGGTGACCTGCGTCTTGGTGGTCGGGACGGTATAGATGGTGCCGTCGGCCGCGATGGGGGAGGCAGCGATGGAGAGCGTGTAATCGCCGGGCAGCAGTTTGATGCCGCGGCCGTGCTCGTCAACGTAGAGCGTTTCGCTCACGGAAGAACCGTCGGAATCTTGTCCGCTCACCTGCACGGGAATCTTGGAGCCAGTTGAGCAGTCGAGGCCCGCGGCATGCACGCCAATCTGCACCGACATCATGGTATGGGCGTTTGCGGCAAGCACGGCAGCCTGCTCTTGTTGATATCCGTTCCAGGCAGCATAGCCTGCGCCGCCGGCAACAAGCGCGACGGCTACGACGCCGGCAACCATCAGATTGCGGCGCTTGGGCGACATCTTGCGATGGCGAACCTCGGCCTCGCGTGCCGAGGGAACGGACGGCAGGGGAATATCGCCCATGGCGATGGTCTCGTCCACGGCTGGTGCGGAACCCAGGCCAGGAAGCTCGCGGGTCAGCGAATCCTCGGCCGGTAAGCTGTCGAGCAGGACGGTTTCCTCGCCTGTGTCGGATTCGGGCTGGTTGCCGGCCTCGCTTTCGGTGTCTTCGTGATCTGCCTCATCCTCGGCAGGCTCAACGTCGTCTGCATCCTGATCATCGGACTGCGCTTTGGCTTCCGGCTCATCCTGCACATCAACGCCCGAATCGTCAAACGCAATCTCATCGAGTGAAATCCGGTCTAAGCTCTCCAAGGCCTCAGCGCAAGCTTCTGCATCTTGGGCCGCATCCTCTTGACCCATCGTCTCATCTTTCATATATCCCCCAAGCTCAATATCGGGACAACACTGTACCCAAAAACGGGACCCCATAGAGCCGCCGTATGCTTTGAAATCCGATTTTATATATGCGCATGTTTTTGAATAGATGAATAAGACGCAACGGCAAAAGCCCCCGGAAAGCGAGCGAAACGCTTTCCGGGGGCTCTGCGAGACATTGGATTGAAAAGCCTGGCGGGCGGGCCTATGCCCAAGCGCCAACAGCGACCAACACGTTACTCGGCGTGCGCGTAATCAACCTTGGCGCGGCGAGCGGTAGCCTTCTCCCAATCGCTGGTGCCCTCAAAGACATCCTGCTTGTAGGGATTGCGGCCGAGCTTCTTGGCGCGGTAGGCGATGTAGATGATCGCGGCGATGTTGGCGACCAGTGCGGCGATCGAGACCGCGGTAGCGGCGCCGGGGTCGAGCGTGGAGTGGGTCACAAAGATGGACTCCTCCTGGAAGTACGGGAATACCTGGGCAAACATGCACCAAATAGCCAGCGTAAAGGCGCGGTTCTGGATCCAGCCGCCCTTGTTCCAGATAAAGGCGGCGACGGTGGGCGCCAGCAGCAGCGCAAAGCCGCAGAACCAGGAGTGGGTGGGCAGGCAGTTGTAGGTGTAGCAGAAGTTCCAGATATCGTAGGCGATGATGTAGACCCAGGTCATGTCGGGCCACAGCATGTCGGTCTGATCCTCGGAGGCATAGACGCTCCACCAACCGGTCATGCAGAAGATGTTGATAATACCGGCGATGCCGTTGAACACGTTGTTCCAGCCGGCCAGCTGCGTGGCGCCCTCGGAGGTGACCCAGGTGGATTCGCCCAGGACAAAGAAGTGATAGGCGCTCTCGAAGTCGGACACGACGGCGATCATGATGTTGATGGCGACGATCACAAACGGCCATGCGCGGAACCAATGCACCTTGCCGATCTTGCCCCACTGGTACTTAATGGCAATGAAGCCCCAGCAACCGGCCAGCGCTGCGTATACCTTGGCGTAGTGGAACCAGCTGTTCTGGTACACATGGGTGGGGTTGGTGAGCGCCCACTCGGCGCCCTGCGAGACGCCGATGGCGATGGCGACGCAGTAGATGGTCATAGCCAGTGGAGCCACGCCAAAGATGATTGCCGCGCCCAGCTTGGTGCGGCGGCCGACCTCGTTGAGCACGATCAGGCCAATAAAGACCATGGCCCAGCCGGCCCAGTGGATAAGGGTATCGCTACCCCAAACATCGAACAGCATGCTGCTCTCCTTTCACACGCCCGCGGCCCCTCTTCTGATCGCGGGCAGTTTGGCCAAATGTCGTCAGTTCTGGGGCTTGCGCTCCGGATACTTGGCGGTATAGCCCTCGATGTGGAGTGTCGAGGCGATGATTTCCTTGACCGTTTCGTCGGGCACATCGGGGTGCGTGCGGATATACATCAAAAGGCCCATGATGAGGGTGTAGAACGTCTCGTAGACATGGTCGATGCGTAGCTCATGATGGGCGACAAAATCCACTACGGTGGTGTCGCAGATATACTGCGCCACGCGCTGGACCACGTTGTGCAAAAAGCCGCCGTAGAGCGCGCCGCTGCTCGAGGTAAGCGTGCTCGGCAGCTCGTGGCCGCTGGCGACCAGGCGCTTAAAGAGCGGGGCGACGGTGTCGAGCGCGCCCTCGATATCACCGACGGTGCGGTCGGCGTTCCACCGCTCGAGTTCGGAGATAAAGCCGTCGATCGCCTCGTCCATAACAGCGGTGACGGCGGCGTCCATGTCGGCGAAGTAGTGGTAGAACAATGAACGCGTGCAGCCGGCTCGCTTGGTCACGGCCGATACCGATAGGTGGGACACGCCCAGCTCGGAGCTTACGGTGCGCACGGCATCGAGGATCTCGCGACGGCGTTCGTCGCCCGTCAGGCGCTTTGCCGCGCTATCGGATGCGGGGACGGCATCGACCACAGAGGTACCTGCTGTGTTGTTGCCCATGTTTTGCCGCCTTTCATCCTCTTTTGCCTGACCGTTCGCCTAACAGTCTTGAATATTGTTGACGGTTCGTCAATACTATTTTTGACACAATGTCAACAATGGCGGGTGAACGGCATGGGGCATGCCCGGCCTGCAAAAAAAGAGGGGCGCTGCGGCCTCGTCGGGCTGTGGCAAGAGAAGGGACAACCATGATTCTCAACGGACCGGGGATTAGCTACACCGAGCCCGACATCGGTTCGGAGTTCGTGCCGCCGCTGCCGGAGCATCCGCGCGAGGCCATCGTCAAGCTGTGCGAGCACTGCACCAACCGTCTGCTGCATCGCGACGAGCTGTTGGGCTACGAGTACTGGTCGTTTGCCGAGGCCGCGACCGACGAGCAGGCCGAAGTGCTCTGCAAGATGAAGATGCGCCGTCCCTATACGCTGCCCGAGATGGCCAAGCTCACCGGCATGCCCGAGACCCAGATCGAGAAGATGCTCGACGACATGAGCTACACGGGTCTGCTCGAGTACAACTGGGAAAACCCCGAGCGCGCCAAGCAATGGGTGTTGCCCATGCTGGTGCCGGGTTCTGCCGAGTTCCTCAACATGCGCGTGGGCCAGCTCGAGGAGCACCCGGTCTATGCCAAGTTCTTTGAGCAGGCGTCCAAGGGACCGCTGTCCAAGGCCACGCCGATGGTGCCGCCCGGTGGTGCCGGTATCGGCATGCACGTCATTCCGGTCGAGAAGGCCATTGACGCCGCGAGCACCTCGGTGCCGATTGAGCATATCGAGCACTGGCTCGACAAATACGAGGGTAAGTATGCTGCCAGTACCTGCAGCTGCCGCGCGAGCCGTCGCGTGATGGGCGAGGGCTGCGCCGACGACCCGGCCGATTGGTGCATCGCCGTGGGCGATATGGCCGACTACGTGGTCGAGACCGACCGCGGCCATTACGTGACGCGCGACGAGGTCCACGACATCCTGCGCCAGGCCGAGGACAACGGATTTGTGCACCAGATCACCAACATCGACGGCGAGAACAAGATCTTCGCCATCTGCAACTGCAACGTCAACGTGTGCTACGCCCTGCGCACCTCGCAGCTGTTCAACACGCCCAACCTGTCGCGCTCGGCCTATGTCGCCAAGGTCGAGAAGGACAAGTGCGTGGCCTGCGGTCGCTGCGTTGAGGTTTGCCCGGCCGGTGCCGCTAAGCTGGGCCAGAAGCTCTGCAGCAAAAAGACTGGCGGACAGGTGCCCGAGTATCCGCGCCAGGAGCTGCCCGATGCCACCAAGTGGGATTACACCAAGTGGTCGCCCAACTACCGCAACGACAACCGCATCGAGACGCATGAGTCCGGCACCGCTCCCTGCAAGACGGCCTGCCCCGCGCATGTCGCCGTTCAGGGCTATTTGAAGCTCGCGGCTCAGGGTCGCTATGACGAGGCCCTAGCACTCATTAAGCGCGAGAACCCGCTGCCCGCTATCTGCGGCCGTGTGTGCAACCGCCGCTGTGAGGATGCCTGCACTCGCGGCCGTGTGGACGCCGCCGTGGCTATCGACGAGGTCAAGAAGTTTATCGCCCAGCGCGATCTGGATGCCGCGACCCGCTATGTTCCACCCGTGGTGACGCCGACACGCGCCGGCGGCTTCGATCAGAAGATCGCCATTATCGGTGCCGGCCCGGCCGGCCTGTCCTGCGCTTTCTACCTGGCCGAGAAGGGCTACAAGCCCGTCGTATTCGAGAAGAACGAGCGCCCGGGCGGCATGCTCACCTACGGTATTCCCAGCTTTAAGCTGCAGAAGGATGTTATCGAGGCCGAGGTCGAGATCATTCGCCTGATGGGCGCCGAGTTCCGCTATGGCGTGGAGGTCGGTCGCGATGTGACACTCGACGAGCTGCGCGAGCAGGGCTTTAAGGCCTTTTATGTGGCCATCGGCTGTCAGAGCGGCCGCCTCGCCGGTATTCCGGGCGAGGACGCCGAGGACGTGACCGTGGCCGTCGACTTCTTGCGCGAGGTCAACAGCGGCAAGATCGACGCGCTGCCCGGCCGCACCATCGTAGTGGGCGGTGGCAACGTGGCCATCGATGTCGCACGCAACGCCTGCCGCCTGGGCTCCGAGCACGTTGAGATGTTCTGCCTGGAGAGCGAGGCCCAGATGCCCGCCAGCGAGGAGGAGCGTCGCGAGGCCGTTGAGGACGGCGCTCACATCAGCTGCGGCTGGGGTCCCAAGGAGGTTCACCTGGACGAGGCCGGTCGTGTGTACGGTATCACCTTCAAGCGCTGCACGCGTGTCTTTGACGACGAGGGCCGGTTTGCGCCCGAGTATGACGAGAACGATTTGCGCCGTGTCGATGCCGACCGTGTCGTCATGTCGATTGGCCAGTCCATTGTGTGGGGCGACCTGCTGGCTGGCTCCAAGGTGGAGCTTGGCCGCGGCCAGGGCGCTCTTGCCGACCCCCAGACCTATCAGACCGCTGAGCCCGACATCTTTGTGGGCGGCGATGTCTACACCGGTCCGAGCTTTGCCATCGACGCCATCGCCGCCGGTCACGAGGCCGCCGTCTCCATCCATCGCTTTGTGCAGCCGGGCTCCACGCTCACCATCGGCCGCAACCAGCGCCGCTACACCGCGCTCGACCGCGACGATGTCGTGATCGAGAGCTACGACAACGCGAGCCGCGAGGTTGCCCACGTGAACCGCGAGCGCGAGAAGGCCGCGCCGTTTAGCGAGTATGTTGAGACCTTTACCGAGGAGCAGGTGCGCGCCGAGACCGCCCGCTGCCTGGGCTGCGGCGCCTCGATCGTCGACCCCAACAAGTGCATTGGCTGCGGCCTGTGCACCACCAAGTGCGCGTTTGACGCCATCCATCTGGATCGCGACCGCCCCGAGTGCTCCACGATGGTCAAATACGAGCAAAAGCTCCCAAGCCTCGGCAAGTACGCTCTAAAGCGTGCAATCAAAATCAAGTTCGGTCGTAAATAGGTAACCATGGCGGGTAAGGGGACGGCGCAGACTAGATTTCGCCGTTCCCTTGCTTTGAGTTTGCATCGAATCAACCTCTGCAGAAAGGGTTTCGACTTGCATGAATTAGGGATTGTGTATCACATCATTCGCGATGTTGAGAATGTGGCGCGCGCTCATGGCGTGCGTCGCGTTTCGAGCGTCACGCTGCTGCTGGGCGAGGTCTCGGGCGTCGTCTCCGATCTACTACTCGACGCTTGGCGCTGGGCGGCGGATAAAAAGCCTATCACGCAGGGCGCGGAGCTTATCGTGGAGCCTGTCGAGGCCGTGACGCATTGCGAGGCGTGCGGCCGCGACTACGCGACGGTCGAGCACGGCAAGACTTGCCCCCATTGCGGCAGCGGTGAAACATATCTGCTGCAGGGCCAGGAGGTCATGATCAAACAGATCGAGACCCCCGACGAGGACCCGGCAGACGCTGCTCCTGACGGCCTCTCCGACGCCCCCGATGCCGTCGACGCCGCCAACCCTCTCCACATCGCCTAACATCTAATGTCTACATGGGCTAGAGTTCTAAACATATTTGCTTCGGTTAGTCAAGTCATGTCTGTTTAAACAAAATGGTGGCACGCAGACGCATTGGGATTCACCTAAAAGCGGTCTTAACGAACGGTGCACCTTTATATGTCTTTGAAAACAACCAGCAAATCACGTTTTAGCAGGCAATGAGCTGTAAACCAGCAATGTAATCAATTTGTAACAAATTTAGACGTTTAAACAAATAATCCAACCATTTGCGAATTTAGCTATAATTCCACAATCCAAACAGGTATACTCCTTTCATGTCATGTAGGAAATACGTAGACAAAAAGGAGGTTATGTGATGGTAAGTATTGTTCTTGCTAGCCACGGGGACTTGGCAGCTGGAATCAAGCAGACGGGCTCGATGGTCTTTGGCGATCAGCCGTCTGTTGCCGTGGTCTCGCTCGAGCCGAGCATGGGCCCCGACGACTTCCGTGCCAAGGTCGAGGAAGCAATCGCTTCCTTCGAAGACCAGGAGCAGGTGCTCTTCCTCGTTGATCTGTGGGGCGGCACGCCGTTCAACCAGATCAGCGGGCTCATCGAGGGCCACGATTCCTGGGCTATCGTCACCGGTGTCAACCTGCCTATGCTCATCGAGGCATATTCGCAGCGCTTTGACGCAAAGAACACTGCACATGCGATCGCAAAACATCTCGTGACTGAGGCTAAGGCTGGCGTGCGCGTCAAGCCCGAGTCTCTGGAGCCCGAGGAGAAGAAGCCGGCTGCGGCCGCCGCTGCTCCTGCAGGCGCCATCCCTCCGGGAACGGTCATCGGCGATGGGCACATCAAGATCGCCCACGTCCGTATCGACACCCGTCTGCTTCATGGTCAGGTGGCCACCACGTGGACCAAGCAGATCAACCCCAACCGCATCATCGTGGTTTCCGACGGCGTTGCTCACGACGAGCTCCGCAAGACCATGATCGAGCAGGCTGCCCCTCCGGGAGTCCATGCCAACGTCGTGCCCATCAAGAAGATGGCCGAGGTCGTCAAGGACACGCGCTTTGGTGACACCAAGGCCATGCTGCTCTTCGAGAACCCGCAGGATCTGCTCAAGGCCATCGAGGCCGGCGTCGACATCAAGGAAGTCAACATCGGTTCCATGGCTCACTCCAAGGGCAAGGTCGTCGTCACCAACGCCGTCGCTATGGGCGATGACGACGTCAAGACTCTCGAGGCCCTCAAGGCCAAGGGCGTCAAGTTCGAGGTCCGCAAGGTTCCTTCGGATTCCTCCGAGGATCTCGACGCCATGTTGAAGAAAGCTAAGGCCGAACTGGCCGCTCAAGCATAGTAAAGGAGGGTCCGATACATGTCTGCAATCACTATTCTGCTTGTTGCGATTGTCGCGTTGCTTGCCGGTATGGAAGGCGTTCTGGATGAGTTCCAGTTCCATCAGCCGCTCGTGGCATGCACGCTTATCGGTCTCGTAACCGGTCACCTTCAGGAGGGCATCCTCCTGGGCGGTTCGCTCCAGATGATGGCCCTTGGCTGGGCTAACGTTGGCGCCGCTGTCGCGCCTGACGCCGCTCTGGCCTCGGTCGCTTCTTCGATCATCATGGTGCTCGCCCTCAACGGTGGCGCCACCGATTCGGCCAAGGCCGTTACCGCCGCCATCGCCGTCGCCGTCCCGCTGTCGGTCGCTGGTCTGTTCCTGACCATGATCTGCCGTACCATTGCTACCGCTATCGCTCACGCCATGGACGGTTGCGCCGAGAAGGGCGACTTCTCCGGCATCGAGCGCTGGCAGTATGCTGCCATCCTCATGCAGGGCCTTCGTATCGCCATCCCGGCAGTGCTTCTGTGCGTCATCCCGGCCGAGGCCGTTACCAACGCGCTTAACGCTATGCCCGACTGGCTGTCCGGCGGTATGGCTGTCGGCGGCGGCATGGTCGCTTCCGTCGGTTACGCCATGGTCATCAACATGATGGCCACCAAGGAGACCTGGCCGTTCTTCGTCCTCGGCTTTGTCCTTGCTGCCATCCCTCAGCTCACGCTGATCGCCCTTGGTCTCATCGGCATCTCCCTTGCCCTCATCTACCTTGGCCTTAAGGATCTGGCCAAGCAGGGTGGCGGCATGGGCGGTGGCTCCGGCGACCCGCTCGGCGACATTCTGAACGATTACGAGTAGGAGGGGAGTGATACATATGGCAGAGAACAAGATTCAGCTCACCAAGACTGACCGCAAGAAGGTTTGCTTCCGTCATCAGTTCCTTCAGGGCTCGTGGAACTACGAGCGTATGCAGAACGGCGGCTGGTGCTTCGCAATGATCCCTGCGATCAAGAAGCTCTACACCAGCAAGGATGACCAGATTGCCGCTCTTAAGCGCCACCTGGAGTTCTATAACACCCACCCCTATGTTTCCGCCCCCGTCATTGGCGTTACCCTCGCCCTCGAGGAGGAGCGCGCCAACGGTGCTCCGATCGATGACGTCGCTATCCAGGGCGTCAAGGTCGGTATGATGGGCCCGCTCGCCGGCGTCGGTGACCCCGTCTTCTGGTTCACCCTTCGCCCGATTCTGGGCGCTCTGGGCGCTTCCCTGGCCCTGTCCGGCAGCATCGCCGGTCCGTTGCTGTTCTTCTTCGCGTGGAACATCATCCGTTACGCCTTCCTGTGGTACACGCAGGAGTTTGGCTACAAGGTCGGCTCCTCCATCGCCAAGGACCTCTCCGGTGGTCTGATGGGCAAGGTCACCGAGGGCGCTTCCATCCTGGGTATGTTCATCATCGGCGCCCTGGTCGAGCGCTGGGTGTCCATTTCCTTCACCCCGATCGTCTCCACGGTCAAGCAGTCTGCTGGCGCCTTTATCGACTGGGCTAGCCTGCCCTCCGGTTCCGAGGGTATCAAGGAAGCGCTGACGATGTACAACTCCGTCGGTGCTACCGCCCTTGATCAGATGAAGGTCACCACGCTTCAGGCCAACCTCGATCAGCTCATCCCCGGCCTTGCCGCCGTGTGCCTGACCCTGCTGGTCTGCAAGCTCCTCAAGAAGAAGGTCAGCCCGATTGTCATCATCCTGGCTCTCTTCGCCGTCGGCATCATCGGTCGCTTCTGCGGCTTCATGTAAGCACGCTTCGGCTTAAGACCGAGAATTGCTAGGCAAGGGCTTTTGAGCCATTGAAACGGACCGCACCCGGTGGGTACACTGGATGCGGTCCGATTGTTTTATTTGGAGGGCGAGGCGCGCATGGCGCAATCTCAGAACAGCACGGTCGATTTGGCAACGCCGGCAACCTGCCTGATGGGGCTTACCAGCCACGGTAACGTGATGGTGGGCAATAAGGCGTTTGAGTACTATAACGAGCGCAATCCCGAGGATTATATTCAAATCCCGTGGGATGAGGTCGACTATATTGCCGCCGAGGTTTTGCGCGGCACCAAGAAGATCACGCGTTTTGCCATCTTCACCAAGGACAACGGTCACTTTACGTTTTCGACGCGCGACGACAAAGAGACGTTGCGCGCGGTCCGCAAGTACGTCGACGAGGATAAGCTTGTGCGTTCGCCCGATTTTATCGATGTGACGGCCAAGGGCGCCAAGAGCATCCCCTCCGTTATCAAAAACCTCTTCCACAAAGGCAACTAGTCATTAAAGAGCGCCCCCCAAGTGGGACGCAGTTTCCCATGGGGCTCGATCGGGAAAGTGCATCCCAGTTCGAGCGCCGATTCCGGGATGTAGTTTCCGGAACGGGGTCGTTTGGGAAACTGTGTCCCGTTTCGAGCCGAAATTCTGGGACACAGTTTCCAGCGAGGTCCCATTGGGAAAGTTTGACCCAGAATTTGCCTGGATAGTGGGACACACTTTCCGGAGGGCTGTTCCACCGCAACTTCGAAGAGTGGCTATACGCTGTATTACAACGGCGTAAATCTGCTACACTAGTACAACATGCCTCCGTAGCTCAGGGGATAGAGCACCGCTCTCCTAAAGCGGGTGTCGACGGTTCGAATCCGCCCGGGGGCACCAGAAGATTATGACGGCGTCGCGAGAGCGGCGCCGTTTCTGGTTTGTGGGGACCGCCGGCAGGATTCGAGCCGTCGACACCCGCGTCAGCAATTTCCCCGCGGGGGGGTCGAATCCGCCCGGAGCACCAGAGATTTGTCGAGCCCGGTACCGCTACGGTGCCGGGCTCTTCTGGTCTAAGGCATGCCGTAGTGTTCGCTGCTTCAGATAAAGAAAGCGCCCGCTTGCTGGGGGAGCAAGCGGGCGCCTGTGAGCGAATATGTTTGCGGCGAAAGCCGTAATGAGCGGTGAGGTGGCGACTAGTTGGTCGTACCGGAATCGTCGCCCGTGCCCGTGCCCGAGCCCGAGCCCGAGCCCGAACCAGAAAGTGCGACCGTCAGTGTAATCGTGCTGTCGGTGGACTGCTTGCCGGTGGGGGAGACGCCTGTAACGGTGGCATCCTCGTTACCGCTTACGGGATTGCCGTTCTGGTCACAGAAGCCAATGTTATAGAAACCGGCGTTGTTGAGCGCGGTGACGGCGGCGGAGATGCTCTTGCCGTACAGGTTACCCGGGACGCTGGCCTTGCCGGACTTCTTGGCGATGACGACGGTGATCGTGGCACCGGGCTTCTGCTTGCCGCTAGGGTTCCAGCTAATTACGGTGCCCTCGGTAACCGAGTCGTTTTCCTGGTAGCTCACGTCGACGCCAAAGCCAGCCATGTCGAGAGCGTTGCGTGCCTGGGCCTCGGTCATGTCGGTCAGATCGGGGACGGAGGTGGTGTCAGGACCGCTGGAGACCTTATACGAGATGGTCGTGCCCTTCTCGACTTCCTTGCCGGCATCAGTGCCCTGCTCAAAGACCTGGCCTTCGTCGGCCTCGTTGGCCTCCTCGGTTGCGTTGCCCTTCAGGCCCACGCTTGCCAGCGCGGCCTCGGCCTGGTCCTTGGTCAGGCCGACGAGCTGCGGAACCTCAACTTTCTCGGAGGGCTTGGGGCCCTTGGAGATCACCAGGTTCACCTTGGAGCCCTTGGGCTTCTTAGTGTTGCCGTTGGGGGTCTGCTCGGCAACCTTGCCCTCGTCGACATCGTCGTTATAGCTCTGGTCGACAGTTCCGACCTCAAGGCCGGCCTCCTTGATCAGCTCGATAGCGGTCTGCTGGTCCTTGTTAAGCACATCGGGCACCGTAACCTGCTCGCCCCCAAAGAGCCCGGTGGCGAAGGCCACCACAACGCCAACCACGGCGATTGCGGCGACTACGGCGGCGATAATCTTGTTCTTGTTGGACTTGGGCTGATCGACCTCGTAGGAACCGGTGGAACCCGAGACGGCGCTGCGGGGGTTGGTCTGTCCGCTTACGCCCGATACGGGGCGAACCATAGCGCGCGTGGAGTCAGACAGCTCACGGGTCTTGGTAGCGCCCAGCTCACCGGGGGCGCCGATGATGCGCGTGGGCTCCGAGACGTTGACGGCACGGCCCGACAGGTAGCTGTTGAGCACCTGACGCAGCTCGTCGGCGGTCTGGAAGCGGTTTGCCGGGTCCTTCTCCATGCACTTGAGGATGATGCGCTCAAGGTCGGCGTCGACACCGGAGTTGATCTGGCTCGGCGGAATAGGCAACTCGTTGACCTGCTTGAGTGCGACCGAGATGGCGTCGTCACCGTCAAAGGGAACGCGGCCGGTGGCGCATTCATACATCACGACGCCCAGCGAGTAGATATCCGAGGTGGGGCCGAGGTCCTGACCACGGGTTTGCTCGGGGCTGACGTAGTGGGCGGTTCCCAGCACGTTGTTGTCTTGCGTGAGGTGGCTGTTCTTGGCGCGCGCGATGCCAAAGTCCATCACCTTGATGTTGCCGTCGGGCAGCACCATGATGTTCTGCGGCTTAATGTCGCGGTGGATGATCTCGTGCTTGTGGGCGACCGAAAGCGCGGAGCTGATCTGCGAGCCGATCTGGGCGACCTTCTTGGGGTCGAGGGCGCCGTGGCTCTTGATGCCGCTCTTAAGGTCGGTGCCGCGCAAGTACTCCATGACGATGTAATAGGTGTCGCCGTCCTTGCCCCAATCGTAGACGCCCACGATATAGGGGGAGGAGAGACCGGCTGCTGCCTGGGCCTCCTGCTTAAAGCGTGCGGCGAAGGTTGCGTCGCCAGCATACTGCGGCAGCATGATCTTGACGGCTACCGTGCGGTCGAGGACCTGGTCCTGTGCACGGTAGACGGTCGCCATGCCGCCTGTTCCCACCTTATCCTTGAGGAGGTATCTTCCCCCGAGGACCCTCTGTTCCATTCCTGCTCCTAACATAACTATTCGCTCAACGATGTGTGTAGTACCTACGATGTGGCCGCTGGGGCCGTGTGGCGCGTTGCCGCTAACTCTTCGGCCGCGGCGCGCCTCGGGTGTCCGATTCGATCATGGGCATCACGCTCCCTGTGCGGCAAGCGCCGCGGTCAGGACGATACCGGCGATCTTGGCGGCCTGGACGTCATGCTTGTCGTAATCCTCCAAGGCCACCGAGATGGCGACCGTGGGTGAATCGTAAGGTGCAAAGCCAACGAACATCGAGTTGACGTTGGTGCCGCCGGTCTCGGCCGAGCCGGTTTTGCCGGCGACCTTGACGCCGGGGATCTGGGCATCGGTGCCGGTGCCGGACTGGACGACGGCAAGCATGGCCTGCTTGACCTGGTCGGCCGTGGCGGAGCTGACGGCCTGCCCCAGCGAGCGGGACTGCGTGGTCTTGACCACAGTTCCGTCCGGGGCAAGTACCTGGGCTACAAAGTACGGGTCCATGACCACGCCACTGTTAGCGATGGCGGCGGCAATCACGGCGTTTTGCATGACGGTGGTCTGCGGGCCGGGCGTATGGTCCATGCCGACAGGCTGGCCGGCGCCGGCCCAGGCGGTCTCCCATTCGGTCATGAGCGACGGGTCGGCCATGATGGAGGCCGCGGAGGTCAGGTCCTGGCCGAGCTTTTGGCCGTAGCCGAAGGCGTTGGCAAACTGCACGAGCGTGTTTGCGCCAACTTCGTTTGCCACCTGGCCAAAGACGACGTTGGAGGACACGGCAAAGGCCTGCTGCAGGCTGATGGTACCGTAGCTCTCGTTGGCAGAGTTGGTGACCGGTGCGTTGCCGATGTCCATGGAGCCGGGTGCCTGGTAGGTGCTGGTAAGGCTGGCGGTACCGGTCTCGAGTGCCGCGGAAAGCGTAACGACCTTAAACGTGGAGCCCGGCGTGTACAGCGCGTCCATAGCGCGATTGTACATGGAGCCGTCCTCGCCGCCGCCCGCCTGCAGCAGGGCGTCGATGTTGGTGTTGTCGTAGGTGGGCGAGCTGGCACATGCGAGCACCGCGCCGGTACGCGGGTCGATGACCACTACAGCACCCTTAAAGCCCTTGAGCGCCTGCTCGGCCGCCGTCTGGATACGCGAGTCGATGGTGAGCTTGGCGGTGTTGCCCGGCTGGGTCTGGCCCGCGAGCGACGCGATGGCGTTGTTCCAGCTGGAGTAATCCTTGGAGCCGGTGAGCGTGTCGTTCATGACGCTCTCGATGGCAGTGGTGCCATACTGCTGGCTCACGTAGCCAACCACGTGCGCTGCCAGGTTGCCGTTGGGGTAGGAGCGTACGTAGGTGCCGTCCTCCTGCTGCAGCGACTCGGCCAGCGTCACGCCGTCGGACGTGATGATGGAGCCGCGCTGGATGTACTTGGAGCGGGCGATGGTGTGGTTGTTGGTCGGCATATCCTGATAGTCCTTGGCCTTGATGACCTGGACATAGGTGAGGTTGCCGATAAGGATGGCGAACAGCGCCGTAAAGGCGAGCACCGCACGGGTTAGACGGTTGGCGAGTGCGACGCGGCCGAGCACGCCGGATTCAGGCGTGTCGAGCAGGCGACGGCGCATGCGCGAGCCGACGGAATGGCTG
>UMLD01032772.1_pt1 | contig 25594 bp, 20 predicted proteins | sample 1966491 | NCBI WGS metagenome assembly UMLD01 (sample SAMEA4836191, study PRJEB28245) | human gut metagenome | biome: gut microbiome; material: fecal sample | place: Denmark | collected 2008
TAATCTGCGATCTTTTCCAGATCGCTTCCGTGAAATTCTGGTTTTTTTTTCATAATTTTCCATCCTATCGACACAATTTTGATATTTTCTCTTTCCGGCATTGCCATTCGTTGACAAACAATGCTATAATTTATTATAGTATGTTTTAAGAAAAAAGCAACGAAAGAAGCAGGTGTAGGACTTGAAAAATAAAATCCAAAAATTTTCAAAAGGCGACTTTCAGTTGATACGACCTGATGTTATATTCGATGAGACGAATCTGGTGCTCATTATAGGTGAAGGGGAAGTATACAGGGGAAGTTTTACAATGAGGGCGAATAATGAAGGCAGAATACGAGGACTCGTTTACTCGTCTTCTTTTCGTGTTCATTTTAAGGACCAGGGATTCGAGGGAAATCCGTCGAGGGTTGAGTTTACATATGACGGACGTGGGCTTCGTCCTGGACATGTAGAAGAAGGTAAATTTACGATCGTATGCAGCGGTGGTGAATATGAACTGTCGTTTACAGCTATTATAGAAAAACCATATGTGATGACAACGTATGGAAAAGTACAAAGCACAGATGATTTCCGAAAACTTGCGATCAAAGATTTTTCGGAAGCAGGAAGATTATTCCGGTCTAAAGAATTCTATGAGATTTTAAAATATGAAAATGAACGTACTTTCTATCTTTATGACAATATGCGTAAATGGTCTCTCAGTGAGCAGGCGATGGAAGAATTCATGGTGGGAATCAAGCAGAAAGAATGCATTTTCCTGACATTGCAGGGAGAAGGAATGCTGTTTGAAGATCTGACTGAGTCAACGAAAGGAACTTTGACTCTGATGAAGAATACCTGGGGATATATGCCGATCAAGATTGAGACAGTAGGAGATTTTATCCGGGTATCAAGACCGGAAATCAGTACAGAAGATTTTGTGGGAAATGCACATGAGATAGAATATGTGGTAAGAGCAGAGAAGCTTCATGGAGGACGTAATTACGGAGCACTGAAATTTGTGACACCGTATGAGACACTGACATATGAAGTGGAAGTACTGCAGAATCAGGAATATGACGAAGATCACAGGATGCCGGAACTTCTGATGGCACAGATCGTAAAAGAATATGTAGGCTATATGGCAGGAAGAGTAAGCAGAGATCATTGGGTGGACAGTGCGATCGAGAAGATGGTTACACTTCGCAAATTAGAACCACTCAATGAGGTATACCAGCTTATGCTGGCTAATATTTATCTGCTTGGAGAGAAGATAGAAGAAGCCAAATGGATTCTGGAGAATTATAATTATAACCGGTTTGCGATCGGGAAAGATCCACTGACAAACTGTTATTATCTTTACCTGACTGCAAAAATCCGTGGAGACGTGAATTATGAAGAACGGGTACTGGATGAGGTTGGAAAGACATATATGCGTCATCAGGATTCCTGGTGGCTGCTTTATATGATCCTGAATCTGGATACACGCTATAAAAATCCGTACAAACGTCTGGAAGTTCTGGAACAACAGTTTGAATATGGAATTCATTCGGTTATGTTCTATCTGGAAGCATATCTGTGTTATCAGGAAAAGCCAACGCTTCTTAAAAAGCTCGGAACATTCGAGATACAGGTGTTGAATTTTGCTACAAAATACCGGATGATGACAAAAGAACTGGCCCTTTATATTTCAAATTTTGCCAGCCAGCAGAAGAAATACAGTGATAATCTTTTCAGAATCCTGGAAAGAATCTATAAGATGTACGATGAACCGATGATCCTTAATACAATCTGTACACTTCTGATCAAAGGAAATAAAACAGAGAAAAAGTATTTCTTCTGGTATCAGAAGGCAGTAGATTCGGATCTTAAGATCGCACAGCTTTATGAATACTATATGATGACAATTGATGAGGACAGTGCACACGGACCGCTTCCAAAATCACTGGTATTGTATTTTATGCATGGAAATGCACTAGATTATAAAAAAGCGGCATATCTCTATGCAAGTCTTGTGATTCATGAGGAACAGGCCGGAGATCTGTATCTGAATTACCGGGAACAGATGGTAGCATTTACATGGGAACAATTGATGAAGCGCCATATTACAGAATCACTGCGCACTTTATATAAACGCTTCTGCAAAGAAGATGAGATGTCTGCGGAGCGTATGGAGGCGATGCGTGACATTTGTTATTCCTATGAAGTAAGAACAAAAGTACGTGGTATGAAGTGCGTTCTGGTTATTGAAAAGGACGGCTCTGTCCGTCAGCGTATTCCTTATGACGAGAAGAATGGGGCAATTATATATCTGTATGACAAGGAATCAAGAATTGTCTGGGAGTCTGTGGAGGGAAGACACTATACGGATTCGATTCCGTATGAGACCAAGCGTCTGTTCTATGAACCACGTTTTGTAGATATGTGTCGAAAGTATGCGGCATCTACGGGATTCTGGAATCAGGAGCCGGAAAAAGAAAAACCAGATTATGATAAGATCCTGGCAAAAGGAATCGATGCATTTGATGATAAAGATGTATTTCTGGTATGCAGCCGGAGGATCAGAGAAGAAAATTATACAGAAGATGATTTTCTAAGTTATCTTGCGTTTGAGATGTTCAGATGCGGCCAGTATGATAAAGTGACACTGACATATCTGGCGGAGTATTATTGCGGCGCAATCGGTGATATGAAACGGCTGTGGAAAGTGCTGAAGCAGTATGGTGTGCCATCATATAAGGTCAGCGAAAGAATTATCACTCAGATGGTATTTGCAGAGACGTTATATAAAGAAGAGCATATATTTGAAGATTATTATCTGTCGGATAATGTATATTTCCGTCTGAAGCAGGCATATCTTGCATATGTATCCAGAGAATATATCGTATACGGACGTAATCTGGAAAAATGTGTATTTGAAATAATTGCAAACGAATGTGAAGAGAAAGAAGATCTGCCGGATGTATGTAAGATTGCACTCTTGAAGTATTATTCAGATAAAGAATATTCTGAGGAAATGGCGGCGGTCCTTCATCAGGTAATAAGAGAAATGTGTGAAAAACAGCTGGTATTCCCATATTACCTGAAATATCCGGAAGAATGGTTAAGAGAAGTACAGCTTTATAATAAGGTTATGGCAGCATATCGTTGTAAGCCGGGAGGAAAGGTAAGGCTGTACTATAAGATGAAGCAAAAAGAAAGAGAAGAACTTGGATACAGAGCAGAAGCCATGATGCCTGTATATGAGAATCTTTATGTAAAGCAGTTTGTACTTTATGATGATGAGTCTGTAAGCTATTATTTCCAGGAGTCCGGAAATGGAGAAATGATCACTACAGATAAGAAGACACTGGAAACTGATAAAGAACGCATTTACGCGGGAAAATATCAGCAGTTGAATGAAATGACAGGTATGGACTCTGAGGCAGAACGCAAAAAAGCTATGCTGGAATTCGAGGAAGAAGAACAGATGGCGAATCAGATATTTAAGATATATTAATGAAGAAAGGAGGAGATGATAATGAAAAAAGGAAGTATTCTGGGAGTTGATCTGAATGAAAAAAGCTGTCAGATCAGCTATTATGATGAGAATAAAGAAGAGCCGGAAACGATGGAGGCAGCAGTAGACAATTATCAGATTCCTCTGATACTGGGATATTATAAAGACCGATGGGTTTACGGACAGGAAGCAAAACGGTTAAAAGAAGCAGGAGAAGGAGACATTGTCACACATCTGTTCCGGAAGGCCGTGAAAAGAAAAAAAGTACGTGTAGGAGAAAAGATACATGATGGAGTATGGCTCCTTGCCAAATTTGTCAGTCTGATGCTGAAAAAGTTTGAAAAGATTGATTATATTACATTTTCTGTTCCATATACGAATGTGGATATGTCAAAGATGTTAAAGGGGATCGGTAAACATATAGGTGTGCCCGGAGAGTGTGTGTTCGTACAGGATTATAAGGAAAGCTTTTGCCAGTATATGTTCTATCAGCCAAAAGAACTGTGGCAGTATGAATCGGCGTTATTCTACTGCGATGCACAGGAGATACGTGCATATATGCTCAGACGTCTGAATACAGTGAGCACAAAAAGCAGAGACATGTTCGTAACAGTAGAAGAAGTTGCCAATGCACATATGAGGGAACTTGAGGCTATTTATCCTGTGCTGAATGTGGACAAAGCGAAGGATGCCGATGAAAGCTTTAAATCATTTATTCAGAATGTGTTTGATAAAAAAGTAGTATCGTCGGTTTATCTGACAGGGGAGGGGTTTGAAAATAACTGGTATCCGAATTCTCTGAAGGTGTTATGTAACGGAAGAAGGGCCTTTCTCGGAAATAATCTTTACAGTAAAGGTGCCTGCTATTCGTCCATGCGTTATGCAGACCCTTATGACGATGGACCGATTTATCTTGATGGGACGAAGATGACAGAACAGATTTGTCTGCGCATGCGTATTGCGGGGCAGGAAGGCTGGTATCCGATCGTTGCATGGGGAACACATTGGTATGAAGCTGACGGACAGTGGGAAGTAATACTGGAAGATACATCTGATATTGAGATTCATATAGAGTCACTGGATGGAGAAGATCTTAAAGTGGAAACTGTTTCTTTGGAAGGACTTCCGGAACGTACGGATTATTCGTTGAGGCTTCAGATAGAAGTGATGTTTCTGGATGAGCGTACGTGCAGACTTCGTTTCAAAGATGTGGGATTTGGCGAGTTCTATCCGGCATCAGACTTCTTTGTAGAAAAGGAATTACATTTAGGAGGTATCAATGGGCAGTTTAATTCTTTGTCATAAAAAACGGGCCAAAAGACCTTTCGAAATATCCAGGGTGCACATGCGGATTTATACAATCGAAGAATTGTGCTATTACATCTGCAATAATCTGTATCTGATTGATTATACAATTGTGAACGAACGATTATGCAGATGGATCGGTGATGAACTGGAACTTCCGGAATTGTCATCCGAACTTCGAAGACTTCTCCGGGAAAATGGTTCCATGGAAGAATTTGTACTTACGATTCTGAAAGAATCTAATATATATGCGGCAGCTGAGATCCACAAAATGCAAAGTGTTCTGGAGCAGCTGCAGTCACAGAGAGATGTAGAAAAAGAAAAATATAAGGCAGACAGCTTACAGAACAGTAAAGAATATGAATCGGCGATTCTTGTATATCAGTCTATTATTAACAGAGATTGGGATGAATCGGTAGATAAGAAGTTTTATGGGCGTGTATATGCGAGTATGGGGGCAGCATACGGGCATCAGTTTTTGTATAAAGAGGCTGCAAAAGCTTATCAGGAAGCGTATAAGATATGTGAACAGCCGGATATGTTAAAAGCATATCTCTATAGCTGCTACAGAGCGCTTCCTCATGAAGAATATATTAAGTTGTTGTCGGGAAATCCGGTGCTTCTAAGTCTCGATACTGTGATACAGAATGAAATAGACCAGACTAAAAAAGAAATTGGTCTGGATATTCCGGAAGAAAAGCTGGAAGAATGGAAAAAGGAATACCGCAGGATTGACAAACACCGCAGAATATGATAATATATCCAAAGATTTTAGTGTGATAAAGTAATCAACTGCTAAACTAGTAAAAGAGTGTAGTGGCTGTTTGGCACACGTAAAAGGAATACAGGAGGATATATGTAATGAAAAAGAGATTAGTACTGCTCCTTGTTACGGCAATGGCAGCTACAACGGTATTGGCAGGATGTGGAAGTAAAGATTCCGGTTCATCTGATAATGGGAAGAAATCGTCAAAAGAAGCAAAGGTAGAGAATGATGATGATACATTGATCGTTGGATTTGATGCTTCTTTCCCGCCATATGGATATAAAGACGACAGCGGAGAATATGTTGGATTCGACCTCGATCTTGCACAGGAGGTATGTGACAGAAACAACTGGAAACTGGTAAAACAGCCAATTGACTGGGATTCCAAGGACGCGGAACTGAATTCCGGGACGATAGACTGTATCTGGAATGGATTTACTATGAACGGTCGTGAAGATGATTACACATGGTCAGATCCATATATTGATAACAAGCAGGTTGTAGTAGTCAGAAGTGATTCCGGTATTGATGATTTTGCCGGGCTGAAGGGAAAGCATGTGGAAGTACAGACGGATTCTTCCGCACTTGCGGCACTGGAAGGGGATCAGAAAGATCTGGCGGTAACATTTGCAGATCTGAATCAGGTTGCTGAATATAATACAGCATTCATGGATCTGGAATCTGGTGCATGCGATGCAATTGCAATGGATATTGGAGTTGCGAACTATCAGGTGAATTCAAGAAAAAATCCGGATGATTATAAGATCCTGGATAAAGAAATTTCATCTGAACAGTATGCGGTTGGATTCAAAAAAGGAAATACAGAGCTGAAAGATAAAGTCCAGAAGACACTGGATGAAATGGCAGAAGACGGAACAGTGGATAAGATTGCAGAAAAATATGCAGATTACGGAGTTCCGGGAGCTCTTTGTATAGGAAAGAACGGTAAGTAAAATGAAGGGGCCAACCCCGGAGGGGATTGGCTCTTTTTTACTCGCTTGAAAGAACTGGAGGATGTAACAGATGGAGATAGGAACACTGATAAGAGAGCTTGGTGGAGGAATGTGGATTTCGGCAGAGATATTTATCCTGACATTACTCTTTTCGCTGCCTCTTGGACTAGTAGTTGCATTTGGCAGAATGTCGAAGATCGCACCGGTCAGATGGATTTCAAAATTATACATATCAATTATGAGAGGAACACCGCTGATGCTGCAGCTTATGGTGGTGTATTTCGGACCTTATTATCTGTTTGGAATGCGAATTTCCACAGGATATCGTATGACAGCAGTACTGATTGGTTTTGCAATTAATTATGCGGCATATTTTGCAGAAATTTACAGAGGCGGAATTGAAGCAATTCCGGTGGGACAGTATGAAGCGGCAAAGGTGCTTGGGTATTCGAAAGGTCAGACATTTTTCCGTATTGTATTTCCACAGGTGTGTAAACATATTCTGCCTGCCGTGACGAATGAGATCATTACATTGGTAAAAGATACTTCACTTGCATTTGTATTGGCGGTAACTGAGATGTTTACTATGGCAAAGCAAATCGCAGCGGCACAGACCTCTATGGTTCCATATATCGCAGCCGGTATCTTCTATTATGTGTTCAACCTGCTGGTTGCGATGATCATGGAGAAGATTGAAGAAAAATTGAATTATTACCATTAGGAGGAATAGACCATGAGTCTGCTTGAAATGAAAAATATTAAAAAAAGCTTTAATGGAGTAGAAGTTCTGAAAGACATTTCTCTAAAGGTAGAAAAGGGAGAAGTTCTGGGTATTATCGGCCCGTCGGGTTCCGGTAAATCGACACTTCTTCGGTGTGCGACAGGACTTGAGACTGCGGATGCGGGAGAGATTCATTACGAAGGAACATTCGGACTCGTATTTCAGAACTTTAATCTGTTCCCGCATTATTCGGTGATGAAGAATATTACAGATGCGCCGATCAAAGTGCAGAAGCGTAAGAAAGAAGAGGTTTATAAAGAAGCAAGAGAGCTTTTAAAGAAGATGGGACTTTCCGATAAGGAAAATGCATATCCATGTCAGTTATCGGGCGGACAACAGCAGCGTGTATCGATTGCGAGAGCACTTGCGCTGAATCCGGACATTCTGTTCTTTGATGAGCCGACGTCGGCATTAGATCCGGAACTTACTGCAGAGATTCTGAAGGTCATTCGTGAACTTGCAATGGAACATATGACGATGGTAATTGTCACCCATGAGATGAATTTTGCGAGAAATGTATCTGATCATGTGATTTTTATGGACGGGGGAGTGATCGCAGTGGAAGGAACTCCGGAGGAAGTATTTGATTCATCGAATGAAAGAATGAAAGAATTTCTGGGGAAATTCAATGATTAATCGTCATGCGTTCAAAAGAGATTGTATGTTAAAATTCTAATGAATAAAACACAATTATAAGTAGAACTTATTAAAAGGTGCGCTATAAATAATGTATCGGTACGAGTACAAGGCAGGTGGAAATATTGCTTTTCCTTCTGCCTTGTATTATACTAATATAGCAAAATGCTTTTTAAAGACAGTTTTGACAAATGAAAAATTTGAAAAGAATGGAGTCTGCATTTATGAGTGAATTTGAAAAAGTAACAACAGGACTGGGTGAAGAATGCGGTGTGTTTGGAGCCTATGATATGGATGGCGGAGATGTTGCACCATCTGTTTATTATGGACTTTTTGCATTGCAGCACAGAGGACAGGAAAGCTGTGGTATTGCGGTGACGGATACATATGGAGAGAGGAAAGTACATTCCAAGAAAGGCCTTGGACTGGTAAATGAAGTATTCGATGAAGAGTCGCTTCAGGAACTGAAGGGAAATCTTGGTGTCGGACATGTCAGATATTCGACGGCGGGCGGTTCCAGAGCAGAAAATGCGATGCCGCTGGTTATTAATTATGTGAAAGGGATTCTTGCGATCGCACATAATGGTAACCTGACCAATGCAATCGAGCTTCGCCATGAACTGGAGTACACAGGCGCAATTTTCCAGACAACGATTGATTCTGAAGTGATTGCATATCATATTGCCAGAGAACGTCTGAATGTAAAGAAGGCAGAAGACGCGGTGAAAAATGCGATGAAGAAGATCAAAGGTGCATATGCGCTGGTTGTTACCTCGCCGAGAAAATTGATCGGAGCAAGAGATCCGTTCGGACTGAAACCGCTCTGTATCGGAAAGAGAGATAATACATATTTCCTTGCTTCCGAAAGCTGTGCGATTGCTGCCGTTGGCGGAGAATTCGTAAGAGATGTAGAGCCTGGAGAAATTGTAAGCTTCACAAAACATGGAATGAAATCGGATAAATCCATGGCGATCGATCCGAAGAAGCAGGCAAGATGTATTTTTGAATATATATATTTCGCAAGAATGGACAGTGTGATTGATAATGTTAATGTCTATCATGCAAGAATTGTTGCGGGAAAGGCACTGGCAGAGTCGTATCCGGTAGACGCTGATCTGGTTGTTGGCGTGCCGGATTCCGGACTGGTTGCGGCAAAAGGATATTCGGAACAGTCTGGTATCCCGTATGGAATGGCATTCCATAAGAACAGTTACGTCGGAAGAACATTTATTAAGCCAAAACAAAGCCAGAGAGAAAGCAGTGTAAAGATTAAGCTGAATGTAATTGAAGAGGTTGTAAAAGGAAAACGTATTGTTATGGTGGATGATTCTATTGTACGTGGAACAACCTGTGCGAATATCATTAAGATGCTCAAGAAGGCCGGAGCAAAGGAAGTGCATGTAAGAATCAGTTCCCCACCGTTCTTACATCCATGTTATTTCGGAACAGATGTGCCTTCAAATGAACAGTTGATCGCACATTCTCATACAACGGAACAGATCCGTGAGATGATCGGGGCAGATTCGCTTGGATATATGGAAGTTGAAAAGCTGAAAGATATGGTTGGAGATCTGGCATTCTGTGATGCATGTTTCACGGGAAATTACCCGATGGAAGTACCGGGAAGAGATATTTCACTGGCGTTTGAATAAAAAACAGGTTAAAATAGTCAGGTAGAAGAATTGATGAAGGAGATTATGAGTATGAGTAACGACAGATATACAAGTCCACTTTCAGAAAGATATGCAAGCAAAGAGATGCAGTACATTTTTTCGCCGGATAAGAAGTTCCGCACATGGAGAAAACTCTGGATCGCTCTTGCAGAGACGGAAAAAGAACTGGGACTTGATATTACAGATGAACAGATTGAGGAATTAAAAGCACATGCAGATGACATCAATTATGATGTGGCAAAAGAAAGAGAAAAAGTAGTCCGCCATGATGTAATGTCTCATGTATACGCATATGGAAAACAGTGTCCGAAGGCAAAAGGAATCATCCATCTTGGAGCAACTTCCTGCTATGTAGGTGATAATACAGATATCATCCTGATGTCAGAAGCACTGGAGATCGTCAGAAAGAAACTGATCAATGTGATCGCCGAACTTGCAAAGTTCGCAGATGAACACAAGAATCTTCCGACACTGGCATTCACACATTTCCAGCCTGCACAGCCTACTACAGTAGGTAAGAGAGCAACACTTTGGATGCAGGAATTTATGATGGATCTTGAAGATCTGGAATATGTGAAGGGAAGTTTAAAACTTCTTGGATCTAAGGGAACGACAGGAACACAGGCAAGTTTCCTGGAACTCTTTGACGGAGATCAGGAGACGATCGATAAGATTGATCCGATGATCGCCAAGAAGATGGGATTTGAGACCTGCTATCCGGTATCAGGACAGACTTATTCACGTAAGGTGGATACCAGGGTTGTGAATGTACTTGCAGGTATCGCAGCAAGTGCCCATAAGATGTCCAATGATATCCGTCTCCTTCAGCATCTGAAAGAGATTGAAGAACCGTTTGAGAAGACACAGATTGGATCTTCTGCAATGGCATATAAGAGAAACCCGATGAGAAGTGAAAGAATTGCTTCACTTTCCAGATATGTGATGGTGGATGCCATGAACCCGGCAATCACTTCTGCGACACAGTGGTTTGAAAGAACACTGGATGATTCAGCAAACAAACGTCTCAGCGTACCAGAAGGATTCCTTGCAATTGACGGTATTCTGGACTTGTGTCTGAATGTAGTAGACGGACTGGTTGTATATCCGAAAGTTATTGAAAAGAGACTTATGTCAGAACTTCCGTTCATGGCTACAGAGAACATCATGATGGACGCTGTAAAAGCCGGTGGAGACAGACAGGAACTTCATGAGAGAATCCGTGAATTATCTATGGAAGCAGGACGTAATGTAAAAGAAAAAGGACTGGATAATAACCTGCTTGAACTGATCGCAGCAGATCCGGCATTCAACCTTTCACTGGAAGAATTGCAGAAGACAATGGATCCTGCCAAATATGTAGGACGTGCACCGGTACAGGTGGAGGCATATCTGAATAATGTGGTAAATCCGATGCTGGAAGCAAATAAGGAAATCCTTGGCGTAACAGCGGAAATCAACGTATAAAAGATATAAAGAAACTGCTAAAAAAGTGGTATCTCGAGTGTGGCGAGATGCCACTTTCTTTTCTTAAGTACGTGCTTTATAATCATATATATAAACTATAAGTGAAATGTCAGGGAAGAAGGTGGATAGATGGGAATGAATATACAAAAGAGTGCCGGTGTAAAAGCAGATACATTTATATTAAAACGTAATAACATGGACAGACGGATCCGAATGGATGTGGCTATGTTGATTATATTGGCAATTTGTACCCGTCTTGTCGCAGGAATAATGAATATGGAGAAGATGGATGCTTATACAGGATCCGGTGAAGGATTCTGCAAAGCAGTATCGGAAAGTCATGGCGTGGATATGGTAAAAGATTGTTTTGAATTAGAAACTCAGAAGGTTTTGGATGTAAAGAAAACTGCGAAAAGTGTAGGTAAGTCTGTGACGATAAAGAAAACGATGCAGGATGTAATAAGACCGACGGAAACAGAAGAAATAATTTCGGAAGTAAAAGGTGTTCCGGAAGCAAAAGACGGGAAAGCTGCATGGGCAAATATGGACTCCGCGAAAACAGAGACCATAACGCAGGAAACAGAGACCATAACGCAGGAAACAGTTACGGATAAGAGTGTCCCGGAATCTATAACAGGAAAAATAACAGAAGAACCTGCAGGAGAACCAATGACAGAAGACTTGTTGAACCTGGAAGGCTTTAAGGTGAATTCAGAAGGCGTGATAGAAGGATATGAGAATCTGGATCTGATTCTGTGTGATGGGATGATCATCTTTCCGGCAGATGAAAGATGCAGCGGAATAGGAGAACATGCACTGGATGGAATTCCGGATGCGGTAGAAGTCTATATTCCGGCGAATATTACTTTTGTTGCACCAGGAGTATTGGAGAAGATAGGCGGACTTATGTATATTGAAGTTGCACCGGATAATCCGGTGTATGAAAGCCGGTGTATGAAAGCCGGGAGATGCTTGTACAACAAGGGAGGAGAACTTATAAGCCGGCCGAATGGAAGATGATATAATTTGGGTAAAAAGGGTGTGCGAAAAGCACATCTTTTTTGAGGAAAAATGCTCTAGGATTTTAGAATGACAGGTGTTATAATAGGCAGGGTCAAGAATCAAAAAAGGAGCAGAACGAAAAATGAATATTCGACAGGTGACAGACGGGAAAGAAGATTATATAGAATTACTTCGAGCTGGTGACCCGGATGAATCCAGAATTCGAAAATTGCTGGAAAAAGGAGAACTGTTCTTATTGGAAGAACACGGAAAGCTCCGCACACTTTGTATAGTGATATTTTCAGAAGAAAAGAAATGTGAGATTAAGAATATCGTAACCATAAAAAAGGATCAGGGAAAAGGTTACGGCAGATATATGATACATTATATATGTGAACATTACTGTGCGCAGTATGACTGGGTATATATGAAGAAGGAACGTTGCCTGGACATCATGGAATTTTGCGAAAAATGCGGATTTTCCGATGAAGATGAGAAATATCTGAAAAAAGAACTGATGTCTGAGATTGATACAAAACGTGTGATCAATCTCGCGATGGAAGCAGGACGGATGCTTCTGAAAAACGGAGGAGAAATTTTTCGTGTGGAAGAGACGATGATGCGGATCTGTCATAGATTTGGAGTGAAATATGTAGATTTATTCACATTGAGTCACGGACTCTTTATTTGTGCAGGAACTGATAAAGAAAAATTATATACAAAAGTTAAACAAGTACCGCTTTCTTCTACACATTTGGGGATCGTAGCGGAAGTAAATGATCTTTCCAGAGAAATTGCTGCAGGGCATGTAGGGATAGAAGAGGCCTGGAAAAAATTAAAACAGATAAATAAAATGCCGACAAAAAGGATATCCTATCAGATTGCAGCCGCAGGTTTGAGTGCTGGGGGACTGGGATATCTGTTGGGAGGAACACCGATGGAGGCGTTTGTGGCGATTTTTGTCGGCTGTGCCGTGTTTGCGTGGTCATTGTTTGCAGGAAAATACGGAATTTCCAAAATCCTGGTTCACATTGTAGGAGGAATTATTATTGCTTCGATGGCGTTGGCAGCAATGCAGATACCGGCATTTGGAAATCTGCGGATGGAAGGAATTGTAACAGGCGGAATCATGCCATTGGTACCGGGACTTGCTTTTGTAAATGCAATCCGTGATCTGGCGGACAGTGATTATCTGGCGGGTACAGTGAAGATGATTGATGCGGTCATGGTATTTGTATATATTGCAATCGGAGTCGGGGCAGCTCTGGCGGTTTATCATCATGTGTTGGGAGGCGTTTTGTGATGGTCATAAAAATTGTAGCAAATCTGGCGTGTTCGTTTATCGGGACGATAGCATATGCGGTCATGTTCCAGGTGCCCAGAAGATTTTATATAGGATGTGGAATTACGGGATCGGTGGGCTGGATGATATATAAGCTCGCTTCTGTATATTGTTCTGTTGCGGTAGCATCATTTATTGGAACAGTGTGTACTGTGCTGGTGGCAAGAATGTTGACGGTACGGCTTAAGTGTCCTATTACAATTTTTCTGATTTCGGGAATTATCACGTTAGTACCGGGTGCCGGAATATATTTTACGGCATATTATCTGGTGACCAATCAGCTTGCTATGGCAGCAGTAAAAGGATTGGGAGCGGTAAAAGTGGCTTTTGCAATCGTGCTTGGAATTGTGTGTATCGTATCTATTCCGAGAGAAGTTTTCCAGAAAGAATACTGGATCGAGAGAAAACTCAAAAAACAGCAAAAAGGAAAGATATGATAGAAAAGGTTGCTGTCAGTTACAGACTTGTGCTACAATGAAAGGACGGATAGTGTTCTAATGTATGTAGTAATACATAGATTTCATACATTTAAAAACAATAAGAAACAGGAGATAATGATAGTTATGAGTAAGGTAAGAACAAGATTTGCACCAAGTCCTACAGGAAGAATGCATGTAGGAAACTTAAGAACAGCGTTGTATACTTATTTGATCGCAAAGCATGAAGGCGGAGATTTTATTCTCCGAATTGAGGATACAGACCAGGAACGTTTTGTGGAAGGAGCACTGGATATTATTTATCATACTCTGAAAGAAACAGGACTGGTTCACGACGAAGGTCCGGATAAAGATGGAGGAGTAGGTCCATATGTACAGAGTGAACGTAATGCACAGGGAATTTATCTGAAATATGCAAAACAGCTGATTGAACAGGGGGATGCTTATTATTGTTTCTGCGATAAAGAGCGTCTGGAATCGCTGAAGAGTAAAGTTTCAGATGAAGATGGCGGAACAGAGATTGTTGTATATGACAAGCACTGCCTGCATTTAAGTAAAGAAGAGGTTGAGGCGAATCTCGCAGCGGGAAAACCACATGTTATCCGTTTTAACATGCCTACAGAAGGCACAACAACATTCCATGATGAGATTTACGGAGATATTACAGTGCCGAATGAGGAACTGGACGATCTGATCCTGATCAAGTCAGACGGATATCCGACATATAATTTTGCCAATGTTGTCGATGATCACCTGATGGGAATCACACATGTAGTGCGCGGTAATGAATATCTGTCATCTGCACCGAAGTATAATAAGATTTATGAAGCTTTTGGATGGGATGTACCGGTATATGTTCATTGCCCGCTTATTACAGATGAGAACCATAAGAAACTGAGTAAACGTTGCGGACACTCTTCTTACGAAGATCTGATCGAGCAGGGATTTGTGACAGAGGCAGTTGTAAACTACGTAGCACTTCTTGGATGGTCACCGGAAGGAAATCAGGAGATCTTCTCACTGGAAGAACTGGTAAAAGCATTTGATTTCCATCGAATGAACAAGTCACCGGCTGTATTTGATCTTGGAAAACTGAAGTGGATGAATGGGGAATATATCAAGGCTATGGACTTCGATAAGTTTTATGAAAGAGCCGAGAAGTATGTCCGCGATGTTATTACAAAAGATTATGATCTGAAGAAAATTGCAGCACTGGTAAAATCAAGAATTGAGATTTTCCCGGATATCGAGGAACAGATTGATTTCTTTGAAGCAGTACCGGAATATGATACAGCTATGTACTGCCATAAAAAGATGAAAACGAATGAAGAAAATTCACTGGAAGTATTAAAAGAAGTTCTGCCGCTGCTGGAAGCTCAGGAAGATTACAGCAATGATGCATTATTTGCACTTCTTAAAAAGTATGTTGATGAGAAGGGCGTGAAAGTAGGATATGTAATGTGGCCAATCCGTACTGCAGTTTCCGGAAAACAGAGCACGCCGGGTGGTGCAACAGAGATTATGGAAATTCTTGGAAAAGAAGAATCTGTAAAACGTATTAAAGACGGAATTGAATTATTAAGCAAGTAAGGGGATTCTATGAGTTTAAATCATGCTCAGACAGAGGCAGTCGCCCATAATAAAGGACCATGTATGGTCCTTGCCGGTCCCGGTTCAGGGAAAACTCTAACCATTGCAAAGAGAATAGAATATCTGATCATGAAGCATAAGGTAAGGCCAGAAGAGATTCTGGTCATTACCTTTACTAAGTATGCGGCTTGGGAGATGAAAAACAGGACCCGAAGTATATGTGGTCCTTCTTCTTATGCAGTAACATTCGGCACATTTCATGGAATATATTATGGAATTTTGAAATGGGCGTATCGCCTGAATCAGTCGAATCTTTTATCGGATGAAGAAAAGTACAGGATATTAAGAGAAATTTTACCCGGAATTGACTGGGATCAGGAACCGGAGGCAGATGAAGAAAAAGATTATCTGCAGGAACTGGCGATCGAGATAGGAAATGTAAAAAATAACTGTATGGATATTGAAGAATATGAGCCGGTGAAATATACGACAGAGAAATTCCGCAAACTGTACAGAACCTATGAGGAGACAAAAAAGAAATATCGTAAAATTGATTTTGAGGATATGCTGATACAGTGCAGAGATCTTTTTATGAAACGGCCGGATATCCTGAAAAAATGGCAGGAAAAATTTCAGTATATTCTTGTAGATGAATTTCAGGATGTGAATCAGGCACAATATGATGTGGTACGGATGCTGGCGGCGCCTCAGGACAATCTGTTTGTGGTAGGGGATGATGATCAGTCAGTGTATGGATTCAGAGGGGCAAAGCCGGGAATCATGATGGAATTTATGAAGGATTATCCAAAGGCCAGACAGATCCTTCTGGATGTCAATTATCGCAGCAGCGGATATATTGTAAAAGGGGCTCTGCGTGTGATCGGAAATAATAAAATCCGGTTTGAAAAAAAGATAGAGGCATTCAGGAAACCAGATGAGACAGTTCATGTTCAGGAAGTAAAAGATCCGGTGCAGGAAGCGGAATATGTGTTGGAAAGGATTCGCGAATACCGGGAAAAAGGTGTATCGTATACGGAAATGGCTGTATTGTACAGGACAAATGTGGATGCAAGGGCAATGTCAGAACTGATGACGGAGTATCAGATCCCGTTTGTGATGAAAGAACATCTGAATAACATTTATGAGCATTTTATAGCACTTGATATGATCAGTTATCTCCGTTTGTCACAGGGAGAATATGACAGAAAATATTTTCTCCAGATTGCGAACCGGCCAAACCGCTATCTTACAAGAGAGAGTATGAAGACGGGAAATGTTTCTTATGAATCACTCCGGAGATATTACCGGGATAAAGACTGGATGGTTGACAGAATCGATCAGCTGGAATGGGACATGAAGATGATCTGTGACAAGACACCGTATGCAGCCATTCAATATATACGGAAACGCATGGGATATGATGAGTTCCTGAAGGAATATGCAGCATACAGAAAGATTTCTTCGGAAGATCTTTTTGCACTGCTCGAAGAAATCTGGCAGAACTCCAAGGGGTATGGCACCATAAAAGAATGGTTTGAACATATTGAAAGTTATGGAAAAATGCTGAAAGAACAGAATAAGAAAAACGGAGAAAAAGAAGGGGTAAACCTGATGACAATGCATGCTGCAAAGGGACTTGAGTTTGATACCGTATTTGTGATTGAAGCAAATGAGGGAAGCTGCCCATACAAGAAAGCAACTGCCGACGAAGAAATAGAAGAAGAACGCCGGCTTTTTTATGTGGCGATGACAAGAGCGAAGAGAAAGCTGGTTATCAGTTATGTAAAAGAAAAAAACGGGAAAGATCTTCTCCCTTCCCGTTTTGTATCCGAATTACTCCTCAATGTCTGATTCGTCGAATTCCTGAGAATCCATCCATTCATCAAATGCATCCGCTGCAATTTCATATTCTTCATCGTCTTCAATGTTGCCGAGATCAGGTTCGCCGTCCTCGGTTTCATTATACTGATAAAGATAAACATCACCAGCTTCATTCGGCTCAAGATTTTCGTCCAGAGGCAGCAGGGCAATGTATTCCTTGCCTGCAGCTTCATATACTGTGAGGATTGCACATTCGATGACTTCGTCATTGTCAAGTGTAAGATCTACTGTGGTGTAGCCTTCTGTTTCCTTTGTGTCGCTCATATCATAGTCTCCTTTACTAATTTTAAAACTTATCTTAACTTTAACAAAGAAAGCGATAAAAAGCAAGATGATAGTAGTCAAACAGACAAAAATGTTGTAGAATGTAGCTGTATGTAACGCAATAATAAGGAGGAATAACAACATGATGAAGAAGAGAATGTTAGGAGTGATCGCAGTATTACTCGTATGCATTTTCGCATTATCCGCATGCAAAAAGGAAGCAGGAAAACCAGTGGATAATGCAGTCAGTGAGGATACAACAGATGATTCGGAGGATACAGATCAGACAGATGATGCAGGAAAGTACAAATTTGGCTTTTCTGTAATTGATATGCAGAATCCGTATTTTATAACACTTGAAGAGGCCGTACAGCAGGTCGTGGATAAAGAAGAGTGCACAATGGTAGTAAAAGACCCGTCATCGGATGCGGATACGCAGGCGGAGCAGATACAGGAGATGATCGATGAGGGGATTAATGCAATCTTTCTTTGCCCGGTAGACTGGGAAAAGATTACTCCGTCATTACAGGCTTTGCAGGAGGCTGGTGTGAAGATCATCAATATAGATTCACAGGTGAAAGATACAGACTATATAGATGCCTATGTCGGTTCTAATAACAGCGAAGCGGGTAAGCTCTGTGGTAATGACCTGATTGAAAAGTATCCGGATGGCGGGACAGTGGCGATTCTGGAGGCAACAAAGCAGAATTCGGTTAATGACCGTATTACGGGATTTGAGCAGACAATTGCCAAAGCGGAAAAAGGATTTGAAGTCGTAGCAAGAGAAGATACCAACGGAACGTTCGACAGTGCACTGGAAGCTGCAAAAAAGATCCTGAATGAACAGCCGGATATTACTGCGATTATGTGTGGAAATGATCAGATGGCCGTGGCGGCTAAGACTGCATTGAATCTTGCTGGAAATGATCAGACGGTTGTATACAGCATAGACGGGTCTCCGGATATAAAAAAAGAATTAAAAAAGGCAGATGGTCAGATTGCAGGAACCGTTGCACAGTCGCCGGTCAACATCGGAAAGAAAGCGGTTGATATTGCATTGGATATTCTGGAGGGGAAAGATTTTGAAAAAGAGACATCCGTAGATGTATTTATGATCAATAAAGAGAATGTTGAAATGTATGGCGCAGATGGATGGCAATAGGCGTCAGCAGACAATGGAAAGGAAATAATATGAGAGAGGTTCAGGGATATCCGTTACCGCTGGGGGTTCAGATCAGTGAGAACAAAATAAATTTTTCGATTGCAGTTCCGATAGAGAAAAAATGTCAGCTGTTAATATATCGTGCAGGAAGAAAACGACTGTACAGACAATTTGAGATGGAGACGGCAGTGGGAGAAGTACGCTGTATTGCACTTACGGATATCGAACCGGCAGAGTATGAGTATAATTATTTGATTAATGGTGAGGTTGTTGTGGATCCTTATGTGCAGGCGCTGGCCGGAAGAGAGCATTGGGGTGTAAAAAAAGAGACCGCCAGACATGAAATCAGAGGCCGTTTTCTGTCACAGGAGTATGACTGGGAGGGAGACCACACTTTACAGATCCCTTATCATCAGGTAATTGCCTACAGTCTGCATGTAAGGGGATTTACAAGACATGCTTCGTCGAAAGTAAAGTCGAAAGGAACGTTTCAGGGGATTATAGAAAAGATAGATTATCTTACAGATCTTGGAATTAATCAGATCCATTGTATGCCGGTGTATGAATTTGAGGAATGCCAGACATATAGAAATTACTGGGGATATGGAGAAGGGTTCTATTTTGCTCCTAAGAGTGCATATTCTTCGGATGGTGATGGGGCCAGAGGACTTAAGGATATGGTCAAAGCATGCCATAAAGCCGGAATAGAGGTTGTGCTTGAAATGCCGTTCTGTACAGGTGCAGATAAGATGATGATGCTGGAATGCCTGCGGTATTATGTGATGGAATATCATATAGATGGTTTTATACTGAACCCATTGGTCATTCCGATAGAAAGTGTTCATGCAGATCCGGTTTTGAAAAAAACAAAGATAATGGAACACGAACTGGGATTCCAGACAGTGATGCGTCGTTTCCTTAAAGGCGATGAAGGCATGATTCCGGATGTGATTTACTGGCTTAAGCATCATTCAGAGAAACAGGGAATATTTAATTGTATTACAGATCAGAACGGTTTTACTTTAAATGATCTTGTATCCTATGACTCAAAACACAATGAGGAAAATGGAGAAAAGAATCAGGACGGACCGGATTATAATTACAGCTGGAACTGCGGGGCGGAAGGGCCAAGCAGGAAAAAAGCTGTTACAGAACTTCGAAAACATCAGATTAATAATGCGTTTTTCCTGTTACTTCTTTCACAAGGAACACCATGTATACTGGCAGGAGATGAATTCGGTAACACCCAAAAGGGCAATAATAATGTTTACTGCCAGGACAATTCTGTCGGATGGACGGACTGGCGGGGGCTGGAAAAGAAAAAGACGTTACATGATTTTGTTAAAAAACTGATTTTATTTAGAAAAGAGCATGATCTTCTGACACCCGAGAGGGAACTTCAGGGGATTGATCTGAGTTGCTGTGGCGTTCCTGATGTATCGTATCATGGCGAGGAAGCTTGGCAGGTGCCGAAAGAAGTATCAAGCAGACAGCTTGGAGTATATTACAGTGGAGCCCGGACGAAGAATGCGGATTGCTATGTGGCATATAATATGCACTGGCTGGAGCACGTATTTGCGCTGCCGGCGTTGCCTAAGGGATATGGGTGGTATGTAAGAGCAACGACAGATTGTGGAATTCTGGATTACCCGGAACTTTTAAAAGACCAGAGAAAAGCAGAGTTAAAAGAGAGGTCGATCGTGGTGTTTACGGCGGACCGGATTGTGGAGGTTGAGACGAAGAAAAATGAAAGCATTACAACACTTACAGACGATCAATCATCATAAATATCTTGTTATGAAAGAATGTTTTGAAGTAGGACTTTATAAGCAGGGCCTTCTTCATGATATGTCAAAATATTCTCCGACGGAGTTCCTTGTGGGATGTAAGTACTATCAGGGAAATCGAAGTCCGAATAATGCGGAAAGAGAAGCAACCGGATATTCCCAGGCATGGCTTCATCATAAAGGACGGAATAAGCATCATTATGAATACTGGATTGATTATAGTGTGACACCGGGAGAAGGCATGGTTGGTTTGAAAATGCCGCTTCGGTACGTGGTAGAGATGTTCATGGATCGTATTGCAGCTTCAAAGACTTATCAGGGAGAAGCATACAGAAACTGGCATCCATTGGAATATTACGAAAAGGGTGCGGCAAGACTTGGAAAAATGATTCATCCGGATACGGCAAAACTTTTGCATGAATTGTTAGAGATGCTGGCCGAAGAAGGAGAAGAAAAAACTTTTTCATACATTAAGCATGTACTGCTGAAACAGAAGAAATATTAACAGTTTATGCAATAGTTCAAAAAAAATAAAAAATTTCAAAAAAACTGTTGACAGAATAACAATTCTCATGTATTATATATCTTGTCTTCGCGAGAGAGCAAAGATGAATGCGGAAGTGTCGGAACTGGCAGACGAGCAAGACTAAGGATCTTGTAAGCATTGCGCTTGTGTGGGTTCAAGTCCCATCTTCCGCAGTTACCTTTCCTGATAGGAAGGTGAAAATTACATAATGAATGCGCGGAAGTGTCGGAACTGGCAGACGAGCAAGACTAAGGATCTTGTAAGCATTGCGCTTGTGTGGGTTCAAGTCCCATCTTCCGCATTCATCATTAGAAGAGAACTTTCATTTATATGGAAGTTCTTTTTTGTTTCTATATCCATAATACCCAATATATCATTATACACGAAAAAGTCAATAAAAAAAGAAAAAAATTAAAGGAAAGCAAAAAGTTTTGTCGAATAATAATAATGAGGAGATTCAAAATGTATTATTCTGATGAGATTATTGAAGAAGTAAGATCAAGAAATGATATCGTAGATGTGATATCTACTTATGTAAAACTGCAGAAAAAAGGAAGCTCATATTTTGGCCTGTGCCCGTTTCATAATGAAAAGTCTCCTTCTTTTTCTGTCAGCAGACAGAAGCAGATGTATTATTGCTTTGGATGCGGGGCAGGAGGAAATGTATTTACATTTCTGATGGAGTATGAGAATTATACATTTGTTGAAGCGTTGAAATATCTGGCAGACCGGGCAGGAGTGGAACTTCCGGAGGAAGAGTATTCCAGAGAAGCAAAAGAACGTGCGGATACCAGAGCGATACTTCTGGAGATCAACAAAGCTGCAGCACAGTATTATTATATACAGCTTAAGAGCAGCCGGGGTGCGGTCGGACTGGAATATTTTAAAAAGCGTAAGCTTAGTGATGAGACCATTAAGGCGTTCGGTCTGGGTTATTCGAATAAGTACAGCGATGACCTGTATCGGTATCTGAAGTCCAAAGGGTATAAAGATGATATGATTGCCAAGGCGGGATTGATCAGCATTGATGAAAAGAACGGGGTGTATGACAAGTTCTGGAATCGTGTGATGTTTCCGATCATGGATGTCAACAGCCGGGTGATCGGATTCGGCGGCCGTGTTATGGGCGATGCAAAGCCAAAATACCTGAACTCCCCGGAGACAATGATCTTTGATAAAAGCCGGAATCTGTATGGCCTGAACCGGGCAAGGCGTACCAAAAAGCCATATTTCCTTTTGTGTGAGGGCTATATGGACGTGATATCATTGCATCAGGCAGGATTTACCAATGCGGTTGCATCACTGGGTACAGCACTGACACCGGGACATGCTGCACTGATTCACAGGTATGTACAGGAAGTGTATCTGACTTATGACAGTGACGGGGCCGGTACAAGGGCGGCATTAAGAGCGATGCCAATCCTGAGAGATGCCGGAATCACAGCAAAGATCATAAGAATGGAACCGTATAAGGACCCGGATGAATTTATTAAGAATCTGGGTGCAGAAGCATTTGAAGAGCGAATCGCAAGTGCGAGAAATGTATTCATGTACAGTCTGGAAGTCCTGGAGAAAGACTATGATATGAATTCACCGGAAGGAAAGACGGAGTTCATGAAGGAGACGGCAAGAAGGCTTACACAGTTTGAAGAAGAAATTGAACGTAATAATTACATAGAAGCAGTGGCAAAGGCCTATCATGTCGGATTTGAAGAGCTTCGAAAATTGGTCGGTAAGATGGCGGTACAGACAGGACTTGCAAAGCCTGCAGAAAGACCGAGGGAGATACAAAATAACAGGAAGAATAAAAAAGAAGACGGAATTTTAGTATCCCAGAAGGTGCTGCTTACATGGCTGATTGAAAGTGAAGAGATTTTTCACCAGATTGAAAAGTATATTACACCGGAAGATTTTTCGGAAGGACTTTTCAGAAAAGTGGCAGAACTTTTATATGAACAGTATGAAAAACATGAAGCCAATCCGGCGCAGATTATGAATCATTTTACAGATGAAGAGGAACATCGGGAAGTGGCAGGACTGTTCCACACGAAGATCAAAGAACTGACAACGGTGAAGGAGCAGGAAAAGGCACTGCAGGAGACAATTCTGAGAGTCAAGGAACACAGCATTGAAGAAGCAACAAAGAATCTGGATCCTACAGATATTCAGGGATTGCAGCGCCTGATGAATGAAAAAAGAAAGATGCAGGATCTTCGGACACTGCATATTTCCATTAATTAAGGATAAAATATAAACAAGCAATGAGAGGATGGACATTACATGGACGAAAATATTGTAAAATTCCAGGAAAAATTAAGAGAACTTGTATCACTTGGAAAAAAGAAAAAGGGAATCCTGGAGATTCAGGAAATTAATGATTTCTTCTCTGATATGGAACTGGATTCAGATCAGATGGAGAAGGTATTTGATTACCTGGAAGCAAACAACGTTGATGTGCTCAGAATCAGTAATGACGATGATGATATTCCGGATGAAATCGTAATGTCAGACGAAGATGATATTGATGTAGAGAAGATTGATCTTTCGGTACCAGATGGAATCAGTATTGAAGATCCGGTACGTATGTATCTGAAGGAAATTGGAAAGGTGCCGCTTTTGTCGGCAGAAGAAGAAGTTGAACTGGCCAAAAGAATGGCAGATGGGGACGAGGAGGCAAAGAAGAGACTGGCAGAAGCAAACTTGCGTCTGGTAGTAAGTATTGCAAAACGATATGTTGGTCGTGGTATGCTGTTCCTTGACCTGATCCAGGAGGGAAATCTGGGACTGATTAAGGCAGTAGAAAAGTTTGATTATCATAAAGGATTTAAATTCAGTACTTATGCTACGTGGTGGATCAGACAGGCTATTACAAGAGCAATCGCAGATCAGGCAAGGACAATCCGTATTCCGGTTCATATGGTTGAGACAATTAATAAACTGATCCGCGTATCCAGACAGTTACTGCAGGAACTTGGGCGTGAACCTACGCCGGAAGAGATTGCAGCTGAACTTGATATGCCGGTAGAAAGAGTAAGAGAAATCCTTAAGATTTCTCAGGAACCTGTTTCTCTGGAAACACCGATCGGTGAAGAAGAGGACAGTCATCTTGGAGATTTTATTCAGGATGATAATGTACCGGTACCGGCAGAAGCGGCAGCCCAGACACTTCTGAAAGAACAGCTTGACGAGGTTCTGGATACTCTGACAGAAAGAGAACAGAAGGTATTGCGATTAAGATTCGGTATGAACGATGGACGTGCACGCACACTGGAAGAAGTTGGAAAAGAATTTGACGTTACCCGTGAACGTATCCGTCAGATTGAGGCGAAAGCGCTCAGAAAGCTCCGTCATCCGAGCCGCAGCAGAAAATTAAGAGATTATTTAGATTAAGAAAAGAGGCGCCTATGGAACTATCAAAGAGACTGCAGGCAGTTGCAGATCTGGTGACAGAGGGCGCTTCTGTTGCAGATATCGGTACAGATCATGGTTATATTCCTATTTATCTTATAGAACACAATATAGCCGGAAAGGTGATCGCACTCGATATTAACAGAGGCCCGTTGGAGAGAGCCAGAATGCATGTGGTCGGACATGGACTGAAAGGGAAAATAGAGACAAGACTTTCGGACGGACTTGAAAAAGTGCTTCCGGGAGAAGTGGATACAATGATCGCTGCAGGCATGGGTGGAGGACTGGTGATTAAAATTCTGACAGAAGGATATCCGGTAGTAGAAATTTTGAATACAATGATCCTGCAGCCGCAATCTGAGATTGGTAAGGTGAGAAGATTTTTAAATGAACATAATCTTCAGATTACCGAGGAAAATATGGTTGAGGAAGATGGAAAATTTTATCCAATGATGAAAGTCATACACGGGAAAAAAGAAGAATATACAATATGTGAATATACATATGGCAAACGTCTGCTTTTGGAACAGCATCCTGTCCTGAAAAAATATTTGGACAGAGAGATGCAGATTAAAGAGAGTGTATTTCAACAACTTTTTAAACATCAGAACAGTGCAAGTGCTGCCGAGAGAATGGAAGAACTGAAACAGGAAATCATACTGACACAAGAGGCTTTAAAGTATTACGAGTAGAAGAAAGGGAGTATGTAAGATGTTGTGTAAAGATGTAATGTATGAGATTGAGAAAGAATATCCGCTTAATTATGCGCTGTCGTGGGACAATGTAGGACTTCTGGTGGGAAGAGATGATAAGGAAGTAAAAAGGATTTATATTGCATTAGATGCCACAGATGAAGTAATAGATGAAGCTGTCAGGACAGGAGCAGATATGTTGATTACACATCATCCGATGATATTTTCACCGATTAAGAGAATCCATAATCTGGATTTTGTCGGAGAACGTATCTTAAAACTGATACAGAACGATATTTCTTATTATGCTATGCATACGAATTATGATGTACTGGGAATGGCAGACCTTTCCGGGGATAAGATGAATATGAAGAATGCAGAAATTCTGGAAGTAACTGCAGAAGGGGATATTGGGAAAGAAGATGAACCCGAAGGGATCGGAAGAGT